>ERZ778516.34-NODE-34-length-116147-cov-12.340523_pt1 | contig 116147 bp, 97 predicted proteins | sample MGYA00510342_ERZ778516 | MGnify/ENA primary metagenome ERZ778516 (study PRJEB29527, sample SAMN07138961) | mouse gut metagenome | material: feces | host: mouse | place: China:Nanjing | collected 2016-01-25 ...
TATTCTGTAAAATAATAAGGCAAATATATTTATATATGTATTTTTTTGTAAGATAAAATTATAGTTTGTTATCTTTTATAATTATATGCCAGAAAAAGTTGGAGATACAATAAAGAATACTAGACAAATTATTACATTAAAAGATAAATTAAATTAAATTTAGACAAAATACCACATTGCAACTGTAAAAAATATAAGTTATAATTATTATTTAATTGTATTTTTAATAGATTAATATGATTTTTGATAAATAATTTATAAAACCAGTATATTAAGGGTGTTTTTAATGATACTTAAATACTAGGGTAGTAGTTTAGGAATTACTTATAAGATAAAAATTTAGTACCTTTTAAATATCATTTAAGCAAGGTACTTTATAGAATATTTGTATATTTTACATTTATACTACAGCAGACATTATTATTTTCTTCTTAAAACAAACTTTTAATATAAATGTGGAAACTATTAAAACTGTATGATATCTAGCAGTTATTTTTGTTTATCATAATTAATTATATTTTATATGTCCACTGTAGTATCAGTGTGTATTTGAAAAATTCTAATTATTTCCACCTGCTTTAAAATTATATACAGGTTTTATGATTTTATCAATTTTTACAGTATCACCTATTACATCTGTTATATCTTGTATACTACGGTATGCAAAAGGTGATTCATCTAAAGTATCTTTATTTATACATATGGAATGTATTCCTTCCATTGTCTTTTTAAATTCAGACAAAGTATGGTGTTCCTTTACTTCAGACCGTCTGTAGATACGCCCAGAACCATGGGGTGCAGAACAGTTCCAGTCCTCATTACCAAGACCTGTCCCAAGTATAATGCCATCACGCATATTAACAGGTATAATAACCTTTTCATTTTCCTTGGCACTTATAGCCCCTTTCCTAAGAACTGGGATATCTGCGGAGAAATCAACATAGTTGTGTATACAGGAATAGCTGTCTGTAATACGCCATTTCATGCCTCTTGTAATTTCATCAATCATAGCTTCACGGTTTATAGCAGCAAAGTCCTGCGTAATAGCAAGGTCATGCAGATAATCTTCTAAAAGCCTCCCAGAAATACAGGTCATCTCATAAGGCGCATATCCGCCTATGCCTTTTATCTGTTGTTCATGCTGGCCTTTTTTTAAATAATATGTAGTAACTTCCATACCTGTGTGCCGGCTGCCAGAATGTATAACAATATAAAGGCAGCCATCTTCATCTTTGTCTATTTCAATAAAATGGTTGCCTCCTCCAAGAGTGCCAATACTTAGTTCTGCTTTGGCAATATCAACTTCTTTACAGCACTTAAGTTTCTCAAGGTTTAAAGAATGGCTGTATTTATGTGCATTTTTGCGGACTTTTCCGCCACAAGGTACATTTTCCCTTATGACTTTATCAAGTTTCTGGAATTCAATATTTTTTGTTTTAATTTTTGCAATAGTCATTCCACAGCCAATATCTACACCAACAAGATTTGGAAGCAGTGAACTGCCCACAGTCATTGTAAGACCAATTGTACATACCTTTCCAGGATGTACATCTGGCATTACCCTTATTTTACTTCCAGCAGCACTTGGATGGTTACAAAGCATCTGTAACTGTTTCCTTGCATACTCATCAATAGCATACTGTTCATTGTTTGTTGTATAGACAATGGCATTTGTATAGTTGCCATATATAGTAATCATAAATAATTCCTTTCTTATTATTTTGTACCAGGCTGTGACAACTTCTGTTTTATAGGCAGGTAACTTGTTAAGACCAATGGTGAAGCTGGTTCAAAACCTGGTATTACAAGGTTCCAGTGGGATAACAGGAGGGAGCTGTTGTTGCCAGGATAGCTAGCCTGTTCCGTTGCAAGAACACTAAAGTATTTTAGTATTACTGTAACTTTATTTTATTAGGATTATATAGTAAATATAAGAAGATTACAAGTTTTTTGTAGACTTGCCTTTTTGCATTTTTAATGATAAAATACAGGATATTACATATATCTGGCATATAAGTACTAAATATGGTAATTTATGGAGAATAGCAGACTAAGTATTACACAACTAGATTATTACTAAAAATGCTGGGTTTTAACCACTTTAGTAATAATTTGCATAAAGAAAGGAATTTGCTATAATGAAGAAAATCTTTACAAAAAATCTTTTTGTTTACATGCTGGCAGCATTTATAGTTACAATTACCGCCATTTTTACATTACAGACATTTATAAGTAAAAGTAATAATTTAACCCTTAGCCAGAATAAGTTGGAAGACGTAAAAGAAAAACTTGTTAGTAATGAAGAAAATATTCAAAAGCTTACAAACAGCCTTGGTGAAAACAATCTTGCCAAAACAAGGGCATTTGCTGATATACTTGCTACAGACCATTCAGTTTATGGGAATGCAAAGAGGCTTAATGAAATTAAAGAAGAACTTATGGTAAATGAATTACATATTATTGATGAAAATGGTATTATTACAAGTAGTACAATAGATGGTTATATTGGGTTTGATATGAAAAGTGGTGAACAATCCAATGCATTTATGGTTATTGTGGATGACCCTTCTATTGAAATTGTACAGGAACCACAAGTAAATGTGGCAGAAGGTATTGTAATGCAGTATATTGGTGTGGCAAGAACTGATGCAAAGGGGCTTGTACAGGTTGGTGTGCGCCCAGAAGTGCTTGAAAATATGATTGCAGGCACAAAAATAGATATTGTTTTAAAAAGTATTGATTTTGGTGAAAAAGGTTATGTATATGCTTTAAGTACAGATGGTGAGATACTGGCGCATAAGGATGCTTCGCTTGTTGGTACACCTGCTTCTGAGGCTGGCTTTCCAGAGAAATTGTCTGGAAATGGCAAGGCAGTAATTAATGGTACCAAGGGTTATTATATGGCAGAAGAGTATAATGGCATGGTTATTGGTACATTTATGCCATCAAGTGAGTATTATAAGGAACGCCGCAACCAGACTATAGTTGTTTCTTTCAGCATGTTAATTATATTTGGTATATTATTGTTTATGATTAATAAAATGGTAGATAATAAAATTGTACAAGGAATTAACCGCATATGTGGTTTTATGAAAGAAATTGCAGGAGGTAATTTTGGCATTACTGTCAATGAGCAGGGAAATCCTGAATTTGAAATGCTTTCCCAGAATATTAATATAATGGTAGAGAATACTAGCAGGAATATAAAAGAAAATGAAGCACTTTTAGAACAACAAAAAGAAGATATGGAACATAACATGGAACTTATAAATAATGTAAAAAATGCATGTGTAGATCTGGAACAGGTATCAGATGAAACCCAGGAAAATGCAGATAATATATTTACGGGGACTGGTGAACAGGAAAGAGCAGTAAAAGATTTGAAGCAGATTATGGAACAGCTGGTACAGGAACTCAACCAGAGTGCAAGTGCTTCTGCTGGAATTACAGAGGCAACAGGGAATTCTGTAGATAAAATATTACAAACACAATCACAAATGGAACTGTTAAAAGATTCTATGCAAAGAATTAGTGAAATGTCAGAAGCGATTGAAAAAATTATTGGTGAAATTAATTCTATTGCCAGAAGGACAAATATGCTTTCATTAAATGCTTCTGTTGAAGCTGCCAGGGCAGGTGAAATGGGAAGAGGATTTTCTGTTGTGGCAACGCAGATTGGTGAACTTGCGGCAAGAAGTGCACAGGCTGCAAAAGAAACTAATGAACTTATTACTAATTCAATGCGTGCAGTAGAAAGTGGAAAACAGATTACTGATGAGACAGCAGAAGCTTTTAATATTGCTGTTGGAAATATTGAAAAGGCAAACCTTGATGTAGAGAAAATTACTGATATGGTTAAACATAATGTTAAAATTGTAGACCATGCTGCAAGCCAGATTGAGAAAATTTCAAGTGTTGTTGAAAATAATGTGAGAATTTCACATAATACAAAACAGGTGTCATCAAATATGGCAGATATTACTGGAAAATTACTGGAAATGGTAGAATAAATTTATGTCAGACAGGGGAGGAACCTGATGAAGAAGCCTTTACTTGAAACATTTGATAACTTAAACCTTACAGACAGGCAGACAAAGCTTTTTAGGGATGTTATGGTTTCAAGGATTGTAGTAATAAGAAAAACTAAAAAAATAGAAATATATATTGAAAGCAGCCATATTATTGCATACCGCGAAATAGGGCTGCTTGAATATGCTTTAAGCCATGTTCTTAAAAGTGCAGGATATGAAGTTAAGGTCTATGACAGCTTTAAGTTGTCTTTACAGTATTCACCTTTGGATTTCTGGAATGAATATAAGGACAGTATAATGCTTATTTTAAAAGAGGAAAATATACTTGAATTTAATATGGTATATAGTGGAGTTACAGATATTGAAGGCAGCATTATAAATATCTCCTGTGAAGATGACAGTATGTACAGGGCAAGGGAAGAAAACCTGGAAGAAATTATTAAGAAGATTTTTAAAAATAAGGCTGCATTTGAAGTATCAGTAAATATTAAATATACTGAACCTGTTACTATAGAAGAACTTCCTGCTACTGGCACATATGGCACAGGCATTATTACATATAAGCCGCCTGCAGGTATTGTTGCCAATAAGGGGAACAGTAGTGCATCATTACCTGAAAATAACCGGCACCAGAAAAGTACTGGTAAAAATACTATGCCTGGAAATCCTCCAGAACAGGATTATTATGAAAACCTGGCAAAGACAAGCCTTGCAAGTGAAATGTTTAATGCAGTGACAGACTATGTACCCGCTGGTAAAACTGTTAGTATTAATAATGATAATAGTAAAAAGAAGACAGCTGGCAGATATAAGGAAAATAGCCGCCAGCCAAAAAGCAGTAAAAGCAGTTATAAAAGCCAGGGTTTTGGCAAAGGTGCTGCTGATGAAGAATGTTTCTATGGAAGGAACTGTGAAGGGGATATTATTAAAATTGCTGATATACAAGGCGAAGTTGGAGATGTTGTAATTGAGGGTAAAGTTGTATCTACAGATGAACGTGAAATTAAGAATGAAAAAATTATATATATGTTTAATGTAACAGATTTTACAGATACAATTTCTGCAAAAATATTTATTCCAAAAGAAGAGGCAGATATAATACGTGAAAATATTAAAACTGGAAAGTTTATTAAACTTAAGGGAGTGCCTATTTATGACACATATAGCAAAGAAATTGGTATAACTTCTATACGTGGAATTAAACCAGGTACAGACAGGCGTGAAAAGCGTATGGATAATTACCAGGGGATGAAACGTGTAGAACTTCATGCACATACACAGATGAGTGAGATGGATTCAGTAATGTCTATTGGCGATTATGTAAATACTGCCAAAAGATGGGGACACAAGGCAATGGCAATTACTGACCATGGTGTTGTACAGTCATTCCCTGATGCAGACCATGCATTAAAGCCTGGTGATGACATTAAGATTATATATGGTGTTGAGGCTTATCTTGTAGATGACCTTATAGATACAGTTGTAAATGGCAAAGGACAGGACTTTACAGGTGAATTTGTTGTATTTGACCTGGAAACAACAGGTATTGGTGCAACAAGTAATGAAATAATAGAAATAGGTGCTTTGAGGGTGGTAAATAATGTAATTACAGATAAGTTTAGTACATTTGTAAACCCAGGCAGGCCAATACCTTATAATATACAGGAACTTACAAGTATTAATGATGAAATGGTTGCTGATGCACCATCTATAGACAAAGCACTTCCAGATTTCCTGGAATTTTGTGGCAATGCTGTGCTTGTTGCACATAACGCTTCATTTGATACAGGTTTTATATTCCAGAAGGCAAAAGACAGGGGGATTAATACAGATTTTACAGTTATAGATACTGTTTCAATGTCAAGGGCACTGCTTCCAGAGCTTAAGAAATACAAGCTGGATACTGTTGCAAAAACACTTGGTGTTTCATTGGAGAACCACCACCGTGCTGTTGATGATGCAGGTGCTACGGCAGAAATATTTGTAAAACTGGTGCAAAGGCTTGCAAACCAGGGGATAACTACACTTGCAGGGCTTAATGAATTTGGCAGGCCTGGTGAGGAAACTATAAGAAAGCTTCCATCATACCATGCAGTAATACTTGCTAAAAATGAAACGGGGCGTGTAAACTTGTACAGGCTTATTTCGGAGTCACATCTTAAATATTTTAACAGACGTCCTAAACTGCCTAAAAGCCTTTACCTTGAGTATAGTGAGGGGCTTATAATTGGCTCTGCATGTGAAGCAGGGGAACTTTACAAGGCTATACTTGAAGAACGTCCAGAGGAAGAGATAGACAGGCTTGTAAAGTTTTATGATTACCTTGAAATACAGCCAGTTGGAAACAATGCGTTTATGTTGCGTGATAATAATAAATTCCCACATATCCAGGATGAAAATGACCTTATGGAAATTAACAGGAAAATTGTTTCTCTTGGAGAGGAATATAATAAACTTGTAGTTGCTACATGTGATGTACATTTCCTTAATGCAGAAGATGAGGTATACAGGCGTATTATAATGTCTGGAAAGGGTTTTGCTGATGCTGATAACCAGGCACCACTTTATTACAGGACTACGGAAGAAATGCTTTCAGAGTTCCAGTACCTTGGTTCTAAAAAGGCAGAAGAAGTTGTTATAACTAATACAAACCTTATAGCAGATATGATTGATTATATAAACCCATGCAGTCCAAGGAAGTGTCCGCCTGAAATTGAAAATTCTGATAATGATTTAAGGGAAATCTGTTATAATAAGGCACATTCAATATATGGGAAAGAGCTGCCACCTGTAGTCGTTGAAAGACTTGAAAGAGAACTTAACTCAATTATTAGCAATGGTTATGCTGTTATGTATATTATTGCACAGAAACTTGTGTGGAAATCAAATGAAGATGGATACCTTGTAGGTTCAAGGGGTTCAGTAGGTTCCTCATTTGTTGCTACAATGGCAGGGATTACTGAAGTAAACCCACTTTCAGCGCATTATTACTGTCCAGAGTGTCATTATTATGATTTTGATTCAGAAGATATTAAGGCGTATGCAGGAAGCTCTGCATGTGACATGCCAGATAAAAAGTGTCCTAAATGCGGGCATATGCTTGAAAAGGATGGGCACGATATTCCATTTGAAACATTCCTCGGATTTAAGGGGGATAAAGAGCCTGATATAGACCTTAACTTTTCAAGTGAATACCAAAGTAATGCACATGATTATACAGAGGTAATATTTGGAGCAGGACACACATTCAGGGCAGGCACAGTCGGAACACTTGCAGATAAGACAGCATATGGCTATGTAAAAAAATATTATGAAGAACATGAGGAAACAAAACGTAAAGCAGAGATAGAACGTATTTCAGAAGGGTGTACAGGTGTGCGCAGAAGTACAGGGCAGCATCCAGGCGGGATAGTGGTACTTCCAATGGGTGAGGAGATTTATACATTTACACCAGTACAGCATCCAGCTAATGATATGTCAACTAAAATAATTACAACGCATTTTGATTACCATAAGATAGATGCCAACCTGCTTAAGCTTGATATACTTGGACACCAGGACCCTACAATGATACGTATGCTTGAAGACCTTACAGATGTAGATGCATCAAAGATAAGGATGGATGATAAAAAGGTACTTTCACTTTTTGAAACTACTAAAGCCCTGGGCATAGAACCAGAGGATATTGGAGGCTGTACACTTGGCTGCCTTGGACTTCCAGAGTTTGGCACACAGTTTGTCCATGGCATGCTTATGGAAGCAAAACCAAAAAATTTCTCAGACCTTGTACGTATTTCTGGTCTTTCACATGGCACTAATGTATGGCTTGACAATGCACAGTATTTTATTGCAAATGGTGACTGTACCCTTTCAACTGCAATATGTACGCGTGATGATATTATGACATACCTTATACGTATGGGTGTTGAAAATGAGCGTTCATTTAAAATAATGGAAAGTGTGCGTAAAGGCAAAGGACTTACACCTGATATGGAAGAAGATATGAGGGCATGTAACGTGCCAGAATGGTATATTGAATCATGCAAACGTATTAAATATATGTTTCCCAAAGCACATGCTGCTGCATATGTTATGATGGCACTGCGTGTAGCATATTTTAAAGTGTATTACCCACTGGCATATTATGCTGCATTTTTTAGTATACGTGCTACATCATTTAACTATGAACTTATGTGCCTTGGCAAGGAACGGCTTGAATATTATATGGAAGATTACCGTAAACGCAAAAATGAACTTTCAGATAAAGAAAAAGATACATATGAAGATATGCGTATAGTGCAGGAGATGTACGCCAGAGGGTTTGGATTTGTGAAACTGGATATATACAGGTCAAAGGCAAACAGGTTCCAGATAGTGGATGGAAAGCTTATGCCTTCATTTTCTACAATAGACGGGCTTGGGGACAAGGCAGCAGAAATGATAGAAGATGAGGCTGCTAAAGGAAAGTTCCTGTCACGTGAAGATTTTAAGAACCGCTGTAAGGTAAGTGAAAAAGTAGTTGAGGCAATGGCTGATATGGGTCTGATGGGTGATATGCCACATAGTAACCAGATGTCAATAATGGACTTTCTGTAAAATGTAAGGAAGAGCTGGTGTTATGGAAGCCGTTATTATTTTAGCTAAAGTAATATTACTAAGGCATTTAATTATAAGTTTATAGACAATAAAAGATTTTAGGAGGAAAATAATTTGGAAACAATATATTATATTGTAGACAGCATAGATGGTGATTATGCAAATTTAAAAAGAACAGATATTGAGGATAGTGGTTTAAAACTTGTAGCCAGGGCATTACTGCCAGATGGTATTAATGAGGGAAGCAAGTTAAAATATGAAATGCTACAGTATGAACTAATATTATAAAACGGGGTATATCTAAATATTAAAAGGTATAAAAATTATCTGGTATAGAAGTATATGCCGTTTTCTGTGTATATGTACAGAGATTTTCCTTACAATAACATGTTACTATTATGTCTGATGACATAATAGTAATTGTGTATAACAGTAGAATATTTCTATATAAAATAATTCCCATGTATGCATATATGGAAATCTGTCATCTGACTGGAATTTTCCAGATAAATATATTATTTGCAAATGAATGATTTCCAAATATGCCTGGGTCAGGTTATAAATATTTGTGTGATATTTAGTAATAAATTATCCATGTTTCTTAAATTATAAAAGTATTAATAGAATGCGGGCTTGTTTCTGGTTGTAGTATTTTGCCAGAAATACTTATTACTGGTGAAATGCTTGTATCAGAACTATTTTTTAATTCAATAATTATTCTGCCATCAGGATTTTTAAATACAGTTACATCCTGGAAACTGCCCTGTACATCTATACGTTTTGCATTTCCCATTATAAAGTAACTAAAATGTTTGGTAAGATAATAACTTGGACAGAAAGTTATTTCTGAAGTTTTACTGTCTATTATTATTGGTGCATTCTGGTACCATGGAGGTTCTGCTGTGTTTGCTCCTTTTTCATCAAGTATCATATTCCATAAATAATAACGGCTGGCTCCTGCTTCAAGAAATTCTTTAAAACAGTCAAATTGTTCTTCTGCATAGTTCCAGTCATTATTTCCATTGCCACATTTTGTCTCAGATTGTATAATTTTTTTTCTATAACCTTTATTTACTGCTTTAGCAAGATAAGAGCCCCACCATTGGAAGCATACAGCATCTATTACTTTATTTGTACTGGTATCTTCCAGTGCTGGTATAACAAGTGCAGCATTAGAATCTGTAAATGTACCAAGCCATAGTTCTATATTGTTAATTCCCGCTGTACATAGTGCAGGATATAAATAATCTCTTATAAAGATATTAAGTTCTTCACCTGTCCATACACATGAAGCATATAAAGTATCCATAGTTGGCTCATTTTGTGGGGTTATAGCGTTTATATGGATTCCTTGTTTTTCATATTCTTGTATATATTTTACAAAATATTTTGCATATGCTTTAAGTATTAATGGCTGGAATATAATTTTGTTATTATTGCCAGTACCATGTATACTGTTGTTATGTTTCATCCATGAAGGTGGTGACCATGGAGTTGCAAAAAAATTTATGTTAGGTCTGGTTTCTAAAGCCATTTTTATGTATGGAAGAAGATATTTTTCATCAGAAGACAGGCTGAAATATTCCATGGAATAATCGTTTGTATGTTCATTATAAGATTTATGTGTGTCTGAAAAATCATTATTTCCTAATGGAAGCCTGGCGGTAGTTAAACGGAGACCTTCATCACCAAATAATGAATTTATTAATTTATACTTTTTTTCTTTGGTAAGTTTTTCCATAGCCATATAACCTCTGTCAGCAAAACAGCCGCCCCAAGGGGTTTCATCCATTGTCTGGTAACAAATATTTTCATTAATAATTATATCTGGTTTTATATTTTCTTTGGTACTAAAAGATATGTCTGAGTTATTCCAATAATTGTTTTCTGTACTGGATATCCATTGTGCTTTATTATTCATATTTTCCCTCATTTCTGCACTGCTTTTTGCGCATTCCAAGTTTATGGATGCAGCGCAGACATAAACTTGCAGAGTGAAAGATTTGAAAAATCTTTCACTCTTTTATCCTTATTAATTAAATTATACTAATATTATAACCGGATATTTGTGTATAGTGCAAGGTTTTTATCACTTTAAGTTTTGCATTTGGGACTTTATGTACCACTGTGTATCAATTAAAGTGCGGGCTGCTGTTGTTTTACAAGTGAAATTTGGACATTACTAAAACCAAGCCAATAAATTTATGGACTTTTTATTTTTTAAACAGGTATTAGTATTGAAGTTTTTGCAGTTACTAACTATACAATAAATAATAACAAGTAAAAAACAGGAATTTAGTATTGCTGTTGTTTTACATAAGTGATAATATATTAAAGGAGGTTGTTATATAAAATGGATAAAATAGAAAATTCCTGGTCTAGAAATTATAAAAAAACAGAAAATGATACTGCTAATACATACAACATGACACCACAAGAAATTACAGATAATATTAATACTAAAGGGTCTTCTATATATGAAGATAGTATTATTAAAGGTTTTTTAAAATATACTAATTTTACTGGCTTTTTATTGACACGTGTAATAAAAGAACTGGAAGGAGTAAGTTTAGAAGACTTTAAAAACAGGACTGGAGGAAGCCAGTTTTTAAATATGGAACCCACTGAATATGGGACTGCTGAAACTAAAGCTATACATCTTGACCTTGTTTTTGAATATGACCACCAGGATGTTTTGCGTTTACGTGTAGATATGGAACCACAATCTTCACAAAAAGCATTTTCAATTAAAAATGAAAAATCTTATTCACTAATTGCAAGGGCTATGTATTATGCTGGAGTTTTACTTGCAACTGAATTACAACCAGAGGAAGAATACCATAATATCAGGAAAGTGTATAGTATATGGATTTGTTATAAAAAACCTGTTCCTGGTGTAGATGAGCCTGTAATAAGATATAGTATGAAACCTGAAAAGGAGTATTATTATAATACTTTAAAAAATGGAAAAAGAGAAACAATTTATTCAAACAGACATAAGTTTGATGACGGTGATTTAATTAGTGTTATATTAATTTCTGTACCAGCTATTGAAGAGGTTGTGAAAAATCCGCATAAATATATTAACGGAAATGGAAATGTAAAATTTGCAGATACATATAATTTTGATACATTATCAGAATTATATACATTGTTGTCTGATAAAGTAAGTACAAAAGAACGTAAAGTGTTTTTAGAAGAAAAGCATATTGAAGAAAGAGGTGACAGGTCTATGGATTTTTTTGAACAGGCTGTTATGGAAGCAGAGAAAGCAAAAGAAGACGCAAGGCTTGCAAAAGAAGATGCAAGGCTTGCAAAAGAAGATGCAAGGCTTGCAAAGGAAAAAGCCAAGATAGATGTGGAGATAGTTAAAAGATTTACAGAGGTTTTAAGTATAGTTAAACTGGTTTCTAAAAAGATGGAAAAAGGTAAAACATATAATATAATTAAAGAAGAATTAGAACTTGAAGATGAAAATTTCTTAGAGGATGTTATGACAATAATTAAAGAAAATCCAGGTTGTAGTCCAAAAGAATTATCTGCTATTTATTTAGACAGGATATAAAGTAAATAACAGGAAATTAGAATATAGTGTTTATATGGGCTGTTACATTAAGTGTAAAGCAGATAATATATAGAATATAGCCAGATGGCTTTCCGTAACTATATATTACAGGCGTTTTTTTCTTAATGTAGCAGCTTATTTTATATATCAGGGTATTACATATAAATTTTAATTTTCTAATACAAATTACTAAATCCTGGATAGGCAGTATATAAAACGGAGGTAATACATATATGACACAAGAAGAAATTAGAGTAATTCTTAATGAGATGGCAGAAGAAAGGTACAGGCATTTTTCTGCTTCACTTCTTCCTGGCATAGATAATATACTGGGAGTAAGGCTTCCTAACCTTAGGATGGTTGCAAAGAAAATTGCAAAGGAAGACTGGAAATTATGTATGGCATGGAAAGATAAAAAATATTTTGAGGAAACTATGTTACAGGCTATGGTCCTTGGGTATGCAAAAGCAGATATTAATGAACTTCTTGCTGTGCTTGCAAGTTTTATAGCATGTATAGATAACTGGTCTGTTAATGATTCTTTATGTTCTTCATTTAAAGCAGCAAAACAATACCAGCAGGAGGTATGGGATTTTTTAATGGGATATAAGGACAGCAGCAATGAATTTGAGGCAAGATTTGTGGCTGTTATGCTAAGGGCATATTATATTAATGATAATTATATAGATAAGACCCTTGAAGTTCTTGGAAATATTGATACAACAAAATATTATGCTTCAATGGGCACGGCATGGGCATTTGCAGATGCATGGGCAGCTTACAGCACAAAAACAAAAAAGTTTCTTAAAGAACATACACCTGACAGCGTAACATACTACAAAATCCTGCAAAAATGTCTTCAATCATATAAAATAAGCATTGAGGACAAAGAATATATAAAAAAAGAAAAAAATCTTTTTAAAATGTCACAAAACCATTTTTAAAACAGTTATATATAGTGTAAGCACAATGTACATGTACAGTAACAAGGTATGCTGCCTGGCTTTAGACAGTATACTTGCAGGATTATATATGGAGGTGGCATGATGCGCAGTAAAAGGGCATCCATAAGATTTATTGAAAATAGTTATAAATTATATGAACAAAAAATGTACCAGGTTGCATACAGTGTCCTGCATGACCCAGGACTGGCTGAGGATGCAGTACAAGAAGCTTTTGTAAAGCTTATGAAACATAATGTATATTTTGAAGACCTGGAATCAGATGAATGCAAAAGATACATGATAACAGTTATTAAACATTCTTCAATAGATATTTATAACAAAAAAAGGAAAGAAAGAGAAATTGTATATCTTTCTGCTGAAGATGCAGATATAAAAGATATACCTGTACAGGATGATGCTGACGGGATTAATAATATTGAAGAAATTATTTCCAGCCTGCCTGAGAAGTATTATTTAGTAGTAAACTGTCTTGCTGTAAAGAATTTATCAGTAAAGGAAACAGCTTTAGAACTGGGGATTACAGAGGCAAATGTAAGGAAAAGATTTGAACGTGCCAAGTTAATGTTGAAAAATTTAGTGAAAGGGAGCGGTGAATATGAAACAGGAAGTAAATTACATAAACCAGAAGCTGTGTGATATTTCTATTGAAGAATTTGATGCTTTAGACGGAGTACATGAATTTTCAGAAAAATATAAGGAGAATAAAAAAGAAATGCTTAAAGAATACCATAAAAATATTTATAAACCATCCAAAGGAAAATATAAGGCAGCAGTTGCCGCTGTTGTATTAATTATATCTGCACCTATTGTAACAAATGCTGCAACAAATGGGGAATTTTTTAACAGGATATGGGGAAATAGTGGAAAAGAAAATATAGCTTCCCATAGTGAGGTAATATATGACAAGGAGAAAGGTACATCATATACAGTAACTTATCCACAAAAAGAATATGTAGGTATTGAGCCAGAAAAAGCAGAAGAATTAATTGGGGACAGTGTGTCTTATAAACCAGTTGTTAAAAAACTTGGAGATACCACATTATCTGTTATATCAGTAGTTTATGATGGTAATGCTGCGGTTGTGGAATTTACATTGGAGAAAAAGGGCGGTGTTGATGCACTTGAATACAGCCAGCTTAATAATGAAAGTAAAGGCGCATATTTTTCTGATAATGCAGATTTTTATTTTAATTTTGAGGACTGTAATGGAAATATATATGTAGACCTTGATAAATCTACTGAGGACACATTATATTGTTATAACTATATGACAATGGATTCATATAATAACGGGATAAAACAGCTTACTCTTAATATATATAAATATCCATGTACCAGAGGTGAATTATATTCTGCCAGTGATAAGAAATATAAGAAATATATGGCAGAGACAAAAACAAGCAGTACTAGTATTACAGCAAATAAAGAAGTGCAGAAAATAGAATTTGCCAATAAAGGTGGAGGGTTTGCAAGTATTTCTCCGTTATCATTAAAGATTGATATGAATACAGGGCTTGGTCTGTCTGAAGAAGAAGCATATGACCCATATAATGCATATTATGTGTCAGTTAATTATAAAGATGGAACAAAGTATATTGTGCATGAGCATGAAATGGAAGGACTTCATTCATGTGACACAGAAACAGATAACAGCAGCTATTCATGTGGCAGTACAGAAAATAACCTTACTTTTGTTTTTAACCGTCTGGTTGATGTAGATAATGTTGAGTCTGTTACAGTAAATGAAACCAAATATGTTTTAAAGTAAATATACTTTAAAACGGGAATAAATGTAAATTATATAAAAATGGAAACATAGCAACATGGTTATTAGCTGCTATGTTTTTGTTTTTTATCTGTGGCTTTAGATATTAACACATAAACAGAATATTAATTACATTATACTAGACAATTTGTAAAATATGGTGGTATAATTAATTATATATTATAGGAAACATTAAAGGGAAGCGGACTATAAACATACGCTTCCCTTATAAAGTTAAACAAAATATTAAAGAGAGGTATAAATATGGCAGACAAGAGTCCTATTGAAGAAATTGCAGAAATAATTTCTGGTAATGACCCAAATGTAATGGAGTTAGTAAAAAGCTGTGTATATAATGCAGCTGTATATTTTAAAGATAACACCAGCCGTTATGAAGAACATGGGATGTATATAGATGACCCAGATAGTTACGAAGAAGATGAGATACCATGGATTGGAATGAATGATATACTGGAGGATAATGGATATGTATATGGAATAGACAGCAGTAGTTATCTGGAAGATTATATATATGCTATAGAAAGCTGCAAAGCTTTTGGTCTTAATGGCCTTTTTATTGATGAGGAATGGTTTGACGAAGAAGATGAAATGCAAAACTGGTTTGAGGTTTTAGATGGGAAATGGGCAAGCCAGGGCTTCTGTATTGCTGATATTGATTTTGGTGGTGATGATTATCTTTTATTTCCATGTCCTGTCAATATACTTGAAAAACTGGACAACCTGGCACAGAAGGCTGGCTATAGCATTGACTATGCAAAGAATATGTAATAAATAATTATTTAAAGAGAAAAGAATATTTATTAAGCTGGAAGCCTTCTTGTTACCAAGATATCTGTAATTTTGAATGGAAATTATTTTATATAAAAAAGGATGGAACCATAAAAACAGCTGATAAGGGTATACTTTATTTAAGGGGGAAATATATAGAAAGGTGGTGGCTGCCAATGTTAAAAGCATATAAATACAGGATATATCCCAATAATGAGCAGAAAATACAGATTGCAAAAACATTTGGCTGCTGCCGTTTTGTTTATAACAATACACTGGCATATAGAAAAGAAAAATATGAAAAAGAGAAAAAATCTTCCAGTAAAACAGACTGTAATAATTACTGCAACAGGGAGTTAAAGAAAAAATACGCATGGTTAAAAGAAGCGGACAAATTTGCTTTGACAAATGCCATTTATAATATGGATTCCGCATATAAAAAGTTTTTTAAGGGACATGCAGGATATCCAAAGTTTAAAAGCAAACATGATAACCATAAATCCTATACGACAAACTTCACGAATGGAAATATTGCAGTGGATTTTGTACGCAGAAAAATAAAACTTCCAAAATTAAAAGAAGTAAAGGCAAAAGTACACCGTGAGTTTTGTGGTAAAATAAAATCTGCAACAGTCTCACAAGCCCCAAGTGGGAAATATTTTGTGTCAGTGCTTGTGGAAACAGGACATGAGGAAATGCTGCACAAGAATAAAAATACAGGTTTAGATTTGGGGATTAAAGATGTATGCATCACATCGGATGGAGAAAAGTACGGGAATCCAAAGACAATAAAAAAATATGAAAGAAAACTTGCAAAACTGCAAAGACAGTTATCACATAAGAAAAAGGGAAGTAACAATTATCACAAACAAAGGAAAAGACTGGCATTATGCCATGAGAAAATTGCAAATACCAGAAAAGATTACCTGCATAAAGTTTCCCATGAAATTATCAGCGAAAACCAAGTGATAGTTTCAGAGAATTTGCAGATAAAAAACATGGTAAAGAACCATCATCTGGCAAAATCCATAGCCGGTGTGTCGTGGTATGAGCTAACAAGACAATTAGAATATAAGGCAAAATGGAACGGCAGGGAATATGTCAAAATAGATACATTCTATGCCAGCAGCCAGATATGTTCTAATTGTGGATATCAAAATGCTGGTACAAAAGATTTATCAGTAAGGGAATGGATATGTCCTGTTTGTGGAGCAAAGCATGACAGGGATATCAATGCTGCGAAGAATGTATTAGCAGAAGGCTTGCGGCAGATAGCATAATAGAAACATAGATAGGGCAGGGACTGCCCGAATTAACGCCTGTGGAGATAGTAGGTAAACCAAACAAAGTTTGGTTGCGAGGTCATAGAAGCAGGAAGCCCATTGGCTTTAGACAATGAGTAGTTCACGTAAAAGAGTATTATAAATATTTTAATAATATGCTGGAAAATTCTGAGCTAATTGCAGATACAATTCCAGAAAATGAATATGGTTATGTATCAGATTCAGATGGAGTTCTTAAAGTTGACCCCTCAAATCTGTTAAAACAGATTAATTATATGAAAAAGCAGAAAGCAGATGAAAAGTCTTTTTCAAAAAAGGAAATTGCCAATGCTAAAAAAGCAGTTAAAAAATATGTAAAAAATAATAAAAAAGGCTGTACATTAAAGAAAATATGGTATAATAAAGGTTTATACCAGCGTTATGAGGAACAGTATAAAAAAAGATTTGGTACAGACTATGTTATAGTATTAGTATCTGATTTATATGCTGGTGAAGATTCTGGCAATTCATTTGAAAAAGGGGTTTATAGCAAATATAAATGGATACTGTCAAGAAATAAGAATTCAAAATGGAAAGTTAAAGGCAGTGGATACTAACTGGAGGAAAATATATGCAGACAATTATTGTTTTATTAGATCCAACAAAACTTAAAAACCCTGATTTAGATTTACGTTATAATATTCCAGACCGTATTGAAGAAGTATCAGATGGCAGTATTGAAGATAATGGTTATGATTATATTGAGATTGGTAACAGTGATGATATTCTTGGAATATGGCTTGAAACAGAATCAGCGTATGAAAATTATCCTGTTATAGTAAAGTTATTCAAGGAAGAGAAATTTCTTGGTAATGATTTGTCTTTATCAGCAGAAATATATATTTCTGAAAAAGAGACAGAGGTAAACCTGGAGAATTGTACAAAGGTGTTTCCAGATTGAGCCAGGTTTATATAAAGTTTTTGTATAGGTTAAATATAATGCAAGGGCGGATTATTCCGCCCTTATATTTTTGCTAATATTATATTTTTAGTTATCTAATATCATAATAAAGGTCAATAATATCCTGTGGCAATCAATAAGTTTTATGTAAGATATTGTTTCAAATCCATAGTATATAGGTGAGCGTTAAAGAAAAGGAGGTGATAGTATTGGAAGATACAGATATTATTGAATTATTTTATAACCGTTCAGAACAGGCAATTAAGGAATTATCTGAAAAATATGGTGCTGTTTGCAGCCAGGTTTCAAAAAACATTCTCAAAAACAGCCAGGATGCTGAAGAATGTGTAAATGATGCCTATCTGGCAGTGTGGAATACAATACCTCCACAGAAGCCAGAACATTTACTGGCATATATATGCCGGATTGTACGCAATATTTCTATTACGAAGTATCATTCAAACACTGCTAAGAAACGGAATAGTTATTATGATACTGCTTTGGATGAGCTTGATGAATGTATTATGTCTGGTTTATCGGTAGAAGATGAGATTGATGCCAGGGAGTTGTCATGCTTGATTAATATATTTCTTGATACACTTAGCAAGGAAAACCGTGTTATATTTGTCTGGCGGTACTGGTTTTCAGATTCTGTCCAGGATATTGCAGAAAAATTAGGAATAAGCAGTAATAATGTATCTGTAAGGCTGTCAAGAATCCGCAGTAAATTAAAAAAATTCTTAAAGAAAGAAGGTTATGTGGTATGAAGAGAGAAGATATTTCTAAAGCAATAAATGGTATTGACACAAGGTATATCCAGGAAGCAGTAGATTATACCACTAAAAAAACAGGAAGTAAAAAACTTGCAGGCAGGCATTTTACTATTGTTGCCATTGCAGCAGTTATTCTTTTGTGTATTATTGCTGGCGGGACAAGCATAGTTTTACAGTCTGGCAATATGGCTGTAAATGCATATGCATATGGAACAGATGATAAAATTGAAACTTCTGGTGTTGTACTTAATACAGGGACAATCAGTGACAATGGGGAAATGAAAGGAATACCTTTAATATTTTATCTTTCTGGCAGTGATATTGAAAGTGTACGTTTTTCATGTAAAAACCAGAAAATAAGATTTATTGACTGGACAGAGAAAAGGGATGAATTTGGAACTGCCCAGAATTTTACAGTTCCTTATGGAAGTGATGAGAGTGAATATTATTATCTTACAGTTGGATGGGAACCAGATGATACAATACAGAAATTAACAGATAATAGTAATAGTAAAATTAGTACATTGCCTGATAAACTAAGAGAAGACATAATTGTACTGGAAATAACTTTTGCAAATGGGAAAAAATTAACGAAGGCAGTTTATATATCCCTTCTGGATGATGGCACATTTTTTGCTAAATTTGATAATTATAAAATTAGTGATGATGATTCTTTTGTAAAACGTGCTGATGCCATTACTTTGCGTGAGCTGTCAAAAATAGAAGAAGCGCAGATAAAAGAAAAACAAAAAGAAAGTAAAAATAAACCAAAAAGTAAAGCTGTTAAAGCAGCTGCCAAGGTAGCAAAGGAATACTATTCTGGTTCGGTTTTTAAAGTTATTTCTATGGAAATGTCCAGCAGGACAAAGAATGAAATTATCTTTTCAGTATGTGTAAGCAAGGATGGTATAATACAAGACCCAGACCGCAGTATTACTTTAAAACTAAAAAATGGGACATGGAAAGTAACTGGAGAGGGGTATTAAAGCGTAATCCTAAAGGGTGCCAGTAAAAGCTATGAAGTAATTCTTAATAAAATGGGCTGCCGCACAAAGTAAAAACAATATAAGATATAGTAAATTATAAAAGTAAACAATGCTATATCTTGTGCTTACCATATTAGTGCGGCATCCCGTTTTTATTAACCAGTTAAATATTTTATAATTAATTTTATCCGAATATTTCCATATAAGAAAATATTATTTAAAGTTCTTATATGATGTTTTATTTAACAGGTTTTTGTTAGCTTTCTTTGAGGTACCTTTTACAGTAATACTCTTTGTACATCCCTTAAATGAATCTTTAGCTGCTTTAGAAAGTTTGGCTTTTAATGTAAGGCTTGTTAATTTCTTACATTTTGCAAATGCCTGGCTTGGAATTTCTTTAATTTTCTTGTTTAAAGTAATTGATGTTGCACTTGCGCCACTGAATGCTTTCTTTCCAATAGAAGTAATGGAGTAGTATTCATCATCAGTGCCTGTTGCTGTTAAGCCAACTGTCAGTTTCTTTGCCTTAAGCCCTTTCTTAGATAATCCTGTCAGTGCAACAGTTCCATCTGTTGAAGCAGTTGCAGCCTTTGTAACTTTATATTTATAATTTCCAGAAGTGAAAGTAGCACCTTTCTTAAGCCTTGTAACTTCTTCTGTTTTATTATCTGTGTCTTCTGGTTCATCTGTGCTTGTATCAGAAATCTTCTTGCCTGTTTCAGGATTGATGTATTCACCGCTTTCAACATCTGAAAGTGCTTTGCTTAAACCATTAATTTTGAAAGTAATTTCTATGCTCTTTGTTGGCATTTTAAGTTTTTCATTTAAGTTTAAGTCTGCTAATGGATATTCATCTTTGCCATAAACATTAACAAGCATAAAGTTATAATATTTGTCATCACTTTTTGCAATAAGGTTTACAGGAGCATCTGTAACTGCTTCGCCATCAATTTTAATAACAGTGTCTGTAACAGTAATATCAGGATAAAGGCTCTTTTCTATATCTGTAGCCACACTAAGCATTTTAAATGAGTTAGCTCCTGAAAGGTCAATTCCGTCAATAGCAACTGTGTACTCACCATCTGCAGAAACATATACATCTGTAACTTTAGCTGTTGTAACTTCATTGCCTGCCGCCTGGACATATTCCCAGCTGTGTGCATTATTTGAAAGAGTACGCTGTGGAAGGTATGCATTACGGTAATCCCATGTAGCTGTCTGGTAAGAAACATATGCATGGATACCTGGCTTGCCCCATACAGCAGCATCAAGATAGCTTGGTACATTAACAGCATTAGCAGGAGTATCAGAAATCTTCTTGCCTGTTTCCTGGTTAATATATTCGCCGCTTTCAATATCTGCAAGTGCTTTGCTTAAACCATTAATCTTAAATGTAATTTCCATGCTCTTTGCTGGCATTTTAAGTTTCTCGTTTTCGTTTAAATCTGCTAACGGATACTCATCTTTGCCATAAACATTAACAAGCATAAAGTTATAATATTTATCATCACTTTTTGCAATAAGGTTTACAGGAGCATCTGTAACTGCTTCGCCATCAATTTTAATAACAGTATCTGTAACAGTAATGTCAGAATAGAGGCTCTTTTCTATATCTGTAGCTACACTAAGCATTTTAAATGAGTTAGCTCCTGAAAGGTCAATTCCATCAATAGCAATAGTGTATTCACCATCTGCTGTAATATGTACATCTGTTACTTTTGTAGAAGATGTAACTTCATTTCCAGCTGCCTGGATATATTCCCAGCTGTGTGCATTGTTTGAAAGAGTACGCTGTGGAAGATATGCATTACGGTAATCCCATGTAGCTGTCTGGTAAGATATATATGCATGGATACCAGGAGTTCCCCATAAAATACCATCAAGATAGTCTGGTACTTCTGCAGCAGTTACATTTGTGCTTGGTGCTGCGCCGCCTGTTTCCCTTTCTGCACTTGTGTCACCATTTGTACCATTTATTGTATTAAGGAAAATTGCAATATCTTTATAGTTAAGCTTAAGGTTTGTACGGTCAAATAAAGCACCTGTTTCCCAGAGTACTGGTACAGCATGGTATTTTGCTGCTTCTGTAAATGTATCATAGAACCACTGTGTTACACTTCCAGTAACGCTTGAAGGGTTGCATACACCACATTCGCCTATAATAACTGCATATCCTGCATCACTGAACTTCTTTAATTCCTGGAAATATTTCTTAGTTGCTTCCTGGTCTGCAACAGTGTAGTCACCACCGCCATTTTCAAGGCAGAAATCACCAGGTGTATAATAATGTACAGAAAGGAAAAGTTTGTTTTTGCCATTCTCTGCAATATCTGTTGGCATAATAAACTTTTCATTAGCAGTGCTAAGAATATCTGTGTTATATCCTGGTATTAGCAGGTGCCTGTTAGTATTATTGCCGCCTGAAGCACGTACAATATCTACAAATTTCTGGTTAATCTTATTAGTTGTGTCATATAATTCATCAGTTTTTAAATTACCGCTTACAACTTCAATATCAGGACCAGCATTATCAGGTTTAGAGTATCCCTTTGCAGGACCATTTACGCAGATACCATCATTCAGGCGCTCACCAAGTTCTTCGTTAGCACCTTCAAAGATAAGATGGTCTGAATAGTTTTTGAAACGCTCACAAATCTGTGTCCAGTATCTTTCATACCTGGTCCAGGCATTTTTACGTGTTTCTTCATCAGCAATTTTGTTGCCATCAGCATCTTTCTTGCATGCACCAAACTGTCCCCACCACTGGTTATCCCAATGGTCATTAATAACAACATACATGCCATTGTCAAGGGCATAATTTACAACTTCTTCAACCCTGTCAAGCATATCCCCGCGGATTGTATATGTACCATCATCAATATCACCATTTGACCATGCTATTGGAATACGTATAGTATTGATTCCATATGTATGCAGGAAATCAATGTATTCACGTGTAGTTACTGGCTGGCTCCAGGCTGTATCATAACCTGTCCCTGTAACATTCTTTTTGTTTTCTACTGCCTGTACTGCCTCCAGGGTATTTCCAAGGTTTATGCCCATACCCATTTCTGTGTCTGCCAGCTGCTGTGCAGTCATATCTTTACGCATAGTACCATTATCTTTTACTGTAATTGTGCTGCCATTGGAAAGGGTAACCTGGTGCCCGTCACCAATATTGGATTTGTCATTCCATTTCATGCGTATATCAATATCTTCTGCACCTAGAATTTTACTAAGTACGGTAGAGCTGTCATCTGCTGCTTCTGCCTTTATGCTTCCTGCCATAGTAAAAATACCACCAGCTGGTACAGCAAGCGAAAAGGACAGCAGGCCAGCTAAAACCTTTTTGTGTAATCCTTTTTTCATGAAATTTCCTCCTTGTTCTTGTTTTGTATATTACTCATAAATAACCATGCATTTACATGCTTGGTTTATTATACAATAAACTATTGGAATGTGTTACATGAATAATTATAACTAAAAAGCTTTAATTTTTCGTCATATTAAATAGATAAATTCAACAAAAACCTAAAAATTTCTTATATAAATTTGACAAAGACTTAAAAACAGGTTATACTTGATGCTACAGTCCGATTTCGGATGACAAAAACAGCCATCTGGTGGCTGTGGGTTATCTGGACTTGCAGGACAGGTTACATGAAAGTTTATACATCGTTATTTTCCTTTTGTGAATAAACTGGAAGGGGGTTTTTAATGGCAGGAAAAAATATTAATAAGAAACTTTTGGAATATAACAGCATTATCAAAGAAAACGAAGAAATATACCATAAAATTGCCAGGAAATTTGGTATTTCTGACTGTGCCTTCTGGATATTATATACGATGTGTGAAGAGGAGGGTACACTTACACAAAGTAGTATTTGTGATGCGTTATACCAGCCTAAACAGACTGTTAATTCTGCACTGAAGAAATTAGAAAATGATGGTTATATAGAATTAGAGACAATGGATGACCACCGTAGTAAACAGATTAACCTTACAGAAAAAGGCAATAAATTTGTAAATGAAACAGTGGGCAGGGTTATCACAAATGAACAGAAGGCGTTGCTTAGTTTAACATTAGAAGAACAGAAGGTTTTTATTGGATTATTCCATAAATATACAAATCTTCTGAAAAATAATATAAGCAAGATGGAAGACTGGTAATGGTATTTTACTGGAATTATTTCTAACATTTTAGAAAGTGTATTTAACTACTTTTTAATGGATGGAGGATTATTATGGGTATACAATTATCAGACCAGTTTACTTTAAAAAAATTACTGCGTTTCTGTCTTCCGCCAATTGTAATGATGATATTTACTTCAATTTATGGCGTAGTAGACGGGCTGTTTGTATCAAATTTTGTTGGAAAAGTACCATTTGCTTCAGTAAATCTTATTATGCCATTTATAATGATACTGGGTGGTTTTGGTTTTATGATTGGAACAGGAGGCAGTGCCCTTGTTGCCAAAACAGCAGGTGAAGGTGATAAAGTTAATGCAAACCGTTATTTTACAATGATGGTAAAACTTACTGCTATTTGCGGTATTGTACTTTCTGTTATAGGAATTATTTTTATACGCCAGATAGCCATATTGCTTGGTGCAACAGAAACAATGCTAGATAACTGTGTTGTTTATGGAAGGATAGCATTGTTATTTAATACTGCTTTTATGCTGCAGAATGTATTCCAGACATTCCTTACAACAGCTGAAAAGCCAGAACTCGGGCTTATTGCAACAGTTTCAGCAGGTGTTACAAATATGGTGCTTGATGCAGTATTTATTGGGCTGTTTAAATGGGGAGTTGCAGGTGCTGCGCTTGCTACAGGAATAAGCGAATGTATAGGCGGGATATTTCCTTTAATTTATTTTTTGAGACCTAACAACAGTCTTTTACAGCTGGTAAAGACAAAATTAGAGATACGTATATTGTTAAAGGCATGTGCAAATGGTTCATCAGAGCTTATGTCAAATATATCTTCTTCATTCGTCAGTATGTTATATAACTTCCAGCTTTTAAGGTTTGCGGGAGAAAACGGGGTTGCTGCTTATGGCGTGCTTATGTATATACAATTTATTTTTATTGCAGTTTTTATTGGATATACAATAGGGACATCCCCTATAGTAGGATATAATTATGGTGCTAAAAACCATAAAGAGTTAAAAAGCCTTCTTAAGAAAAGTTTAATGCTTATGGTTATAGCAGGAATTATTATGATGGTTCTTGCACAAGTTCTTGCATTTCCGCTTGCCAAAATTTTTACTGGTTATGATAAAGAACTTTTTGATATGACCAGGAACGCATTTAAGATATTTTCATTTTCATTTATCCTGGCAGGTATAAACATTTTTACATCTTCATTTTTTACAGCACTTAATAATGGAGGGATTTCAGCAGCAATTTCATTTCTGCGTACACTTATATTCCAGACAGCTGCTGTACTGGTTCTGCCATTATTATTGGGGCTTAATGGAATATGGTGTGCTAATACTGCAGCGGAGATATTTGCGTTTATTATATCACAGTCATTTCTTTTTGTTAACAGGAAAAAATACCATTATATGTAAGTATTATTGTGGAAAGGACAGGATTTATAAGGACCTTCTGCGGCTTCTGTATATATGCCGCAGAATGCCAAGACTTCCAGATTCATCCTTTCCATGTTCTTTCCATACACCAATAGAATATAAAAGCTGGTTAATTGTCCCATCACCAGTTAATGGACCGGCAATGGTTCTGCTATTTTCAATTGTTAAATGCAGATTGGATTTATTATGCCAGATTGAAGAAAATATGTACTTGTGGTATAATTTCCTGGTATTGAGAAAGGAAGATTTATATGCCACTTAAAATTATTAGAAATGATATTACAAAGGTTAAAGCGGATATTATTGTAAACTCTGCAAATCCAAAACCTGTTTATGCTAATGGAACTGATGCTGCTATTTATGAAGCAGCAGGAAAAGAGCAGCTGCTTGTTGAAAGGCAGAAAATTGGAGAAATCGCTGTTGGAAGTATTGCTGTTACTCCTGCATTTTCACTTAATGCAAAATATATTATACACACAGTTGGTCCAGACTGGCAGGGAGGAGATGCTGGGGAATTTGGTTTTTTAAAGTCCTGTTATAGTAAGTCCCTTGAAAAAGCTCTGGAACTTAATACAGAAAGTATAGCATTCCCTTTAATTTCTACTGGTGTATACCAGTTTCCAAGGGATAAAGCACTACAGACTGCAGTAATGGCAATTAGTGAATTTCTTTTTAAATGTGAAATGTTAGTAATTCTTGTGGTATTTGACAGGAAGTCTTTTGAACTTTCTGGAAAACTGTTCCAGGATGTACATGAATATATAGATGAATGTGATGTGGCAGACCAGGCAATACATGAATACCAGTATAACAGGATGGCAGAAGGATACAGAATGGCAGTATCAAGAATGATGCCAGATAATATAAATGGGAGAGAAGATAAAAGCCTTAATGATATTATAGAAAATATTGGAGAAACATTCCAGGAACGTCTTTTAAAACTAATTAGCCAGAAAGGCATGTCTGACCCAGAAGTATATAAAAAAGCAAATATTGACCGTAAATTATTTTCAAAAATAAGATGTGATATTAATTATACACCAAGGAAAAAGACAGTGCTTGCATTAGCAGTTGCACTTGAATTAAATATCGAAGATACAACAGACCTTTTAAAACGTGCAGGATTGTCGTTTTCTCCAGGTAGTAAGTTTGATTTAATAACTGAGTATTTTATTAAAAGAGGGATATATAATATAAATACAATAAACCTGGCATTATTTGAACATGGACAGCAGACGCTTGGGGTATAAATAACCTGGAAGCTGAGGGAGAATATTATGCATAATATTAAAATAAAAACAGAGCGTCTTTTTCTACGGCCTCTGGTTGTTGCTGATGCTGACGAAGTTTTTGGATGGGTTAGTGATGAAAGAGTTTCACGTTATATGGTTTATACAACTTATACAAATATTGAAGAGGTTAAGGAATGGCTTACATTTGTTGAAAAAGATAAAAGTACATATAATTTTGGTTTTGAACGTCTTTTGGACGGAAAGCTTATAGGCAGTGGAGATATAGGACTTGACAGAGGATTTAAAAGCAAAGAGAAATATTGGGGATTTGGCTATAATTTCCGTTATGACTGCTGGGAAAATGGATATGCAACAGAAGCTGCTATAGCTATGATAGAATACGCCCGTAAGAATTTTGTAGTAACACATTTTGTTGCAAGCCATGCAGAACCTAATCTTGCTTTTGGAAAAGTTATAGAAAAATGTGGATTAAAGTTTGTAAAATACGGAGAGTGGAAAAAACTTGATGGAAGCTGCAAAATGAAACCAATGATATATGAAACGGAGTTTTAATTTTCCAATGTATAAGGCAAAATTAATAAAACCAGGTTTTTAAAATGCAGAAACGTTTGTAAGATAAATGGATGTGGAAAACGTATAACTGGTATATTATTTATGCCAGCAAAAGTTTGAATAATTCCATCTATAATCTATATTAAGAAACTTTACGTTGGCAGAAAGGCAGGCTAAGCCCATGCGTTCCAGACAAGAAAAGATAGTATGTATTATCTGCAAGGCGTAAGCTAATCTATGGCACGCATGGGATGGTTATTAGGAAGAACCATTGTAACACTGTCCAGAAGATTTTGGAACACTTTATAAGGAAAAGGTTCTGTGAATCAAACGGATATTCGTAATCTGCAATGCCTGCAAGGAAGATGGTTTGTAAAAAAGTATCCTAAATTTACAGTTGCTTCTATGTAAGCAACTGTTATAATAAATATAAACGTGTCAGTACACTAGGTGATAGTGGCATATAATAGATAACACCATTTATTTTTTCTTGTTTTTGTGTTCAGTGTTTTTTAATAATATCATATTTTTCTTTTCTTTCTTTGTTAATATAATACTTATATCTTGTTCTTGTTTTTCATATGTATATGAAAATTGAAATTTTATTTTTAATATATCTGGCATTTACTGAATTATATAATTTATATTAAATTATAAAAAGTAATTTTTAGATATTTTCAATAGAACTTTTTTGCTGTTCGCTTTTTTGTCGCTTTCCATGCGTCCATTTTCTTTCTTTTGTATGATAATATATTAACACAAATTAAGAAAATAAAAAAATAAGAAAAGGAGTGGAAAGTATGGCAGGACAGGACAAAAAGAAATATAAAGTGGGAATGTTTGGCGGCAAGTTTATGCCGTTCCACAAAGGGCATTTTTATTGTATTGATGTAGCTGCCTCACAGTGTGAAAAGGTTTATGTACTTTTGTTTAGTGGAGGAGACCAGGAGAATAAAATATTGATTAATAATCCTGGTGTTTGGTATTTAAGTATTGAAGACAGGCAGAAACATATAGAGTCTGCAATAAGAAAGTATAATAATGTAGTGTTTTATACTATTGATATTACAGGATGCAGGAACCCAGATGGTACTGAGAACTGGGATATGGAAACACCTCTTGTACGTGCAGTATGTGGAGAGATGGGTGCGGTTTATGGGAGTGAACCTGGTTATAAAGCTTATTTTGACAGGGCATATCCAGAAGCAGAGTACATACTTGTTGATGTTAAAAGGATACATTACCCAATTAGCGGGACAGCAATCAGGAATATGGAAAACAGGAAGGAGAGGGAATTATGGATAATTTAAAGAAGTCTTTTAAAAGTTTAAAATGGTATGAGTGGATAATGGCAGGAATAATGATTATTATTGCTGCATATGTAATGGTACAGTCTTTTATAAATCCAGGAAGCAGCAGTAATCCAGCGTGGCTTGATATTATTAACTTTATAAGTGCGGTATGTGGGGTTTTCTGTATATTCTTTTGTGCAAGGGCAAGTATATCTAATTTTGGCTTTGGGCTTGTTAATACAGTTGTATATATTATTTATCTTGCATACTGGAAAATATATGGGACTATGTGTCTTGAGATTTTTGTGTATTTTCCAATAAATATTGTTTCATGGGTTTTATGGGCAAAGCATAGGGATAGTGAAAGAAAAGAAATAACTATGGCAAAGAAACTTAAAATTTGGCAGGATAGTGTTATTATGGCTATAGTAATTGTATCTGCATGTATTTACCATAAAATACTTGTTTATGCAGGCGGCAATGTTGCCTGGCTTGATGCTTTTACAGTGGCTATAGGAATTATTGCAACTGTGCTTGAAATGTACAGGTACCGTGAACAGTATGTGTTATGGATTATTACAGATATTGTTGCTGTAGCGATGTTTATTGTACATTTTGACCCAGTATACCTGGCTAAGAAAAGCATCTACCTGGTAATGGCTGTTATAGGTTTAATTAACTGGTGCAGGCTGAATAAAGAGCGTAACCATGAAAATATATAGATTACTGGAATTAAGTATGTTGTTTCTATATATAAATTATATAAACTCCTTGACCATAAAAGTACAATATATTATAATTTTGTTTGTAAAATTTATGATATATATTTATTGAAAAGAGGAAAAGAATATGAGATATGAATTAACTAAAGATTTAGAGACAGGGAATGCAATTATTGATAATGAACATAGTGAACTGTTTAAGGCTGTAAACAATATTGTTGATGCATGCAGCAAAGGGCAGGGGCGTAAAATAATGGAACCTGCTATACAGTTTCTTTTAAGTTATGTAGAACTGCATTTTTCACATGAGGAACAGCTTCAGAAAGAAAGTAATTATCCAGATATAAAAATGCATAAACTGTTCCATGAAAATTATAAAAAGACGCTGAAAGATATTGCATCAGAAATCCCAGCAGATAATCCTTCTATTACAGACCTTGTAAAATTAAACAGCCATATTGCTGTACTTATAAACCATATACGTGTTGAAGACAAGAAACTTGGTACATATTTGAAACAGCATTAAAAGAAGGTGGTTCCAGTTTATATTAAAAAAGATGGATTAATTACCAGGGATTTGCAAATTAGTAATACAAAAGATTATACCAGAATGACTCCAGATGATTCGTTATCAGATGTTTTTGGTGATTGTACATTATGGATGGAAGACTTTTTAGTATAAAGGAAATACAAAGGAGACAGAATTTTATGACATTAAAGGATTTAGAGGCTGGAAAGAGTGCTGTCATCCAGACTGTTGGCGGTGAAGGTGCATTGCGCCAGCATTTTCTTGATATGGGTGTAATACCTGGTGCTGAGGTTACTGTTATTAAGCTGGCACCAATGGGAGACCCTATGGAACTCCAGATACACGGGTATAAGCTGACATTAAGGCTTGCTGATGCAGGCCAGATAGAGGTTTCACCTATTGAAGAACGTAAACGCAGGCATGAAGGGGCGAAGGGCATTAATAAAACTGAACATCCTGGATTAGGAGAGGATGGCAGATACCATGTCAAAGCAGATGAAACTTCTCTTCCAGCAGGTACAAAACTTACTTTTGCGCTGGTTGGGAACCAGAACTGTGGCAAAACTACTTTATTTAACCAGCTTACAGGTGCAAACCAGCATGTAGGTAATTTCCCTGGGGTAACTGTAGACCGCAAAGACGGACAGATTAAAGGATATCCAGGTACATTAGTTACAGACCTGCCAGGAATTTATTCAATGTCACCATATACAAACGAAGAAATTGTTTCACGTAATTTTGTACTAGAAGATAAACCTAAGGCTATTATTAATATTGTGGATGCTACCAATATTGAACGTAACCTGTATCTTACAATGCAGCTTCTGGAAATGGAAATTCCAGTTGTAATTGCGTTAAATATGATGGATGAACTTATAGGAAATGCTGGTTCTATTGATATTAATGGTATGGAAGCCATGCTTGGTGTACCTGTAGTTCCTATATCGGCAGCGAAGAACCAGGGTGTAGATGAACTTGCAAAACATGCAGTACATATTGCACAGTACCAGGAGCATCCAGGAAGGCAGGATTTTTGTAGTGAAAGTGATGCAGGAGGTGCAGTACACAGGTGTATCCATGCGGTATGCCATTTAATTGAAGACCATGCAAAAAGGGCAGGTATTCCAGTACGTTTTGCAGCAACAAAATTAATGGAAGGTGACCATTTAATTCTTGAAAAGCTGGAGCTTGACAAAAATGAGCAGGAAATGCTTGAACATATGGTTGTACAGATGGAGAGTGAGCGTGGACTGGATAAAAGTTCTGCTATTGCTGATATGCGTTTTACTTTTATTGAAAAAATCTGTGAGAAAACAGTTGTAAAACCAAAGGAAAGTAAAGAACGTATACGCAGTGAGAAGATTGACAAGGTTTTAACTGGTAAATATACAGCTATTCCATGTTTTATTGGGATTATAGCAATAGTATTTTATCTTACTTTTAATGTTATTGGTGCATGGCTCCAGGAATTACTTGATATGGGGATAAGTTCACTTTCAGATATGGCTGGCAAGACCTTAAAAGCAGCAAATGTAAATGAAGTGCTTCAGAAATTTATTATTAATGGCATATTTGAGGGGGTAGGCTCAGTTCTTTCTTTTCTGCCAGTTATTGTTACGCTTTTCTTTTTCTTGTCGTTAATGGAAGACAGCGGTTATATTGCCAGGGTTGCATTTTTTATGGATAAACTGCTCCGTAAAATTGGGCTTTCTGGAAGAAGCATTGTACCACTATTAATTGGATTTGGATGCAGTGTGCCAGCGGTTATGGCAACACGTACCCTTCCTAGTGAAAGAGACCGTAAAATGACAATTTTGCTGACACCGTTTATGAGCTGTACTGCTAAACTTCCAATTTATGCATTTTTTGTAAATGCATTTTTTCCTGGAAAAGGAGGGCTGCTTATAACAGCGTTGTATTTGCTGGGAATATTTACTGGAATTCTGGTTGCATTTTTATTTAAAGGTACTTTATTTAAAGGAGAGGCAGTACCTTTTGTTATGGAACTTCCTGATTACCGCCTGCCAGCAGCAAAGAATACAGGGCAGCTTTTATGGGAAAAGGCAAAAGACTTTTTGCAAAGGGCATTTACAGTAATACTTGTTGCTACAGCCTGTGTATGGTTTCTGCAGAGCTTTGGTCCTCATATGGATTTGATTCCAGATTCTAAAGATAGTATTCTGGCAATGCTTTCTGGATGGATTGCACCAGTGCTTGCACCAATAAAACTTGATGACTGGAGGATTGTAACTTCACTTGCCAGTGGTTTTATGGCAAAAGAAAGTGTTGTTTCAACATTAGAAGTGTTATTTCCAGGCGGGGTAAACAATGCTTTGTCTACATTACAGGCAGCTTCCCTGCTGGTGTTCAGCCTGCTTTATACTCCTTGTATAGCAGCAGTGGCTTCTGTAAAAAGGGAACTTGGCAGAAAATGGGCAGCTGGTGTTGTGGTATGGCAGTGTATAATTGCATGGGTAGCATCATTTATAGTCTGTTTAGTTGGAATGATGTTTTAAAAATAAATATAAACAGGCATGTTTATTTTAAAAATGTGATAACATGCCTGTTTTGTATTTTATACAATCCAATATTATTTAAGAAAAACAAATGCAATAAGGTCAAAAAGCTGTCTGCAATTAAATGATTCTTTTGCCCATCCCATATAACCATCTTCTACGGCAAAGAATATAGCATGTCTTCCGGTTACAGTTTTAGTAATTCCGTGTAAAACATTGCTTGAGCGGTCAAATCAAATAGTACATATTTCTTCGCCATCTGTGTAATTATCAATTATTACATGTATTTTTCCATGACAGCCTCTTGGAATAACTTTAAGTTCAAGTTCCATGCCGCCATCTGTAAAGTCTTGTCCAAAGTCATAGTATTTCCAGCATATTACACAGCCTGATGTTATATTTGTAATTATTCTTGTAAATTTATCAAATTCTGTGATTATACATCCATTTTTTAGTACACATGCTGTATCTGCATTAGTGATATTATATGGGTCCAGTGCATCTTCAAAACCAAGGAAAGTTATTTCTACTTCATGGATTGTCCCGTCTGGTATGTATTCCCATAATGGGAGATATGGATTTGCCATAATCTGCCTCTTTCTGTTTATTTTTTATATTATAATTGCAAATATTAAAAAAATACACTAATTTTTACATTATTAAAGCCCCACAGAATACAGGACATATCACCATAAGCTGGGGGCCTGCCATGTTAATGGCTGTTTTTTAGGAATTTGATGTAAAAAAGACACTAAAGTCAGCACATTGGTGCCTGTATTACAGGCTGTAACTGTTTCCCTTGAAGTGCTTCTTCTATAGTATCTGGCAAAAGTTCTACATGTGCAACCAGCGAATTGTGCTTTTTCTTATAATCATCCTGTCCAAATGGCACGAAATAAATATTTTTCATATTAAAAAGCATCCCTAGGTTACGGAAGTTAATACCCATTGCATCATTGGTAGAAACAGAAATAATAAGAGGAAGTTCATTCCTAAGATGTGCTTTGGCTGCCATTAATACAGCTGAATCGGTAATTCCATTTGCAAGTTTAGCAAGTGTATTGCCTGTGCATGGTGCTATTACAAGTACATCAAGGAATTTCTTTGGCCCTATTGGTTCTGCTTCTGGTATTGTATATATTCCTTTATTGCCAGTAATATTTTCTATATCAGTGATAAAATCAGACGCCTTTCCAAAACGGCTGTCTAATGAACATACATTTGGTGAAAAAACTGGAAATATATTATAATTGTCTTTCATATCTGAAATGACTTTTTTTATCTTTGCATGTGTACAAAATGAGCCTGTTATAGCGAAACCAATATTTAGTATCTTCTTTTCCTCATTCATATGGTCTCCAATCTTGCGCAGTATGCGCATTAAATGTTAAAATTAATAGTTATATATATTTAATAATTTCATCGAAAATAATTTTGGCTGAACTTTTAGGTGAGTATATAGCAGGAAGCCCAAGACAGTGTTTTGCAGTTATTCCCCTGCTTTTGCAATATTCAAAATCTGTACCTCCTGGTTTGGAGGCAATATCTATTATTATACAGCTGCCTTTCATTGTATTGATACGTTCAGGGGTTATAGTTACTGCAGGGGCAGTATTAAATATAAAATCATATTTGCTGAAATCACCTGTTGCTATACCATACCCATTGGCAGAAGCTTTTGCAATATCAGCAGATTCTATTGTAAGCACACTTACATGTGCCTTAAGGCTGTATAATTTATCTGCAAGTACAGTACCACACCTGCCATAGCCTATTATGAGACATCTGCTTGACTGTATATTTATGCTTCCTGATTTTATTGCCTCGCATATAGCACCTTCAGCTGTTGCAACAGCATTTTGTATAGCTATTTCAGGTATTTTCATATAATCTAAAAACATTGCCTTTTCAGAATTGCATATATCTATAAGATAATCTGGCAGTACGCCGCCTATAATGTATGTTTTGGAATGTATAAATGGAATTATGCCAGTTAAGGTTTCTTTTGTAACTGCAACTGGAAGCAGAAGAATTTCATTGCCAGTCCTGCTATATACATCTTCACACTGTTCTAATGGCATGCTGTCCTGGCTGGAAGTATAACTGCCTGCAGTACCAGGTATATCTACTACCGTAAATCCATATTCTGTAAGCATATTGCTAAGATATCTTTGGCGTTTGTCATTACCATATGAATATATAGTCTGGAACTGTTGCATATATCTGCCTCCTGGTGAAATAAAATATTTTCCATAAATTAAAATATGCTAGAAACAGGAAAATGTGAGAAATAAATTTAAGAATGGCCAGGTATTATTCTGGTTGTCCATATACCAGTTTTACTGGCAGTAACAGCCTGGTGTGTAGTTTTACGTTGGTTTGCATTATAGTATTTTATCTGTTATAATAACTTAAATTATGTTTAAATCCAGCAGCCAGAGCCTGTATATATAATATTGTACAGGCGCCTATTTACATAGCAGATATGGGGAGTGTTTATGAAAAACTTATGGAATTATATATCAGGGAAAACCAAGATTGCCCTTACAATGAAGCAGGTGGTTTCATATCTTACAGTGATTATGGCGTGTATACACACAGTATTATTTATACTGTTTTTTTATTTTAATGTAGATATGATGGCAGTAGTAAACATTGTTAGCATAACTGTATATGTAAGCTGTTTTATATGGCTACGTTTTGAAAAAAGCCCTTATGTTGTATTTAACATGTGTTATGGTGAAGTAATAATACATGCAATGCTTGCAACATTTGCAGTGGGAAGTTCTTGTGGTTTTCTGTTGTATATGGTATGTATGATACCAATAGCCTATTATGCGGCATATTCCTTCAAAGATTCAAAAAATTTAATAAATCCCGTTATATATGTATTAACTACAATGGTGGTTTTTATAATTTCAAAATGTGCAGAATGGTTATTTGAACCTATGTATAATATTGGTAATAACTTTATAAGGGATATTATTTATATTATAAATTACCTTCTGGTGGTTATTACAATAGTTGCTTTTATGAGTACATTTCTTATACAGATAAGGACACTTGAGGAACTGATGCTTAGAAAAAACAAGAAGCTTGAGATATTGTCCACCCAGGATGCACTTACAGGTCTTTCTAATAGAAGAAGTATTAATGAAAGTTATAAAAAAATACTGGTAGAAAATAACAGCTTTTCCGTAATACTTGGTGATATTGATGATTTTAAACATATAAATGATACTTATGGGCACTCATATGGTGACAGTGTACTCAAGGCTGTAGCAAATGTATTTAAGGCATCTGTTGGTGATGATGATACTGTATGCAGATGGGGTGGGGAGGAAATACTTGTACTGCTTCCATGTTGTAATAAGGAAACAGCGGCCACCGTAGCAGAGAGAATTGCTGATGGTGTAAGAAAAATATCAATTATTTATTATGATGGTCAAAGCATTAACGTTACCATGACATTTGGAGTTGCATCTTCAAATGAAGAGATGGATATTAAAAATATTACTAAAAAAGCGGATGACAGGCTGTACTATGGTAAAAAACATGGTAAAAACCGTGTTATAAAGGAGGATATAATTTAATACTGCTGCATTTAAGGATTTATATATGTACATAATTAAGGTTTATCACTTATTTTGTCCTTGACAAAAAGGATTGTTTTGGGTATGCTAAAACTGGATTTACATACAAGCGTAATTAAAGGCGGGAAAGGAACGGGTACCAATGATTAAAGCTGCGATATGTGAAGACAGTGAACTTGACAGGGATATGCTCAAGGAGATTATAGGTCTTCTTCTGGCTGACAGAGGCCTGGCATATGATATAGTTTCATATGTCAGCGGGCGTGAACTTGTTTCAGGGTATAAGAACCATCCACTGGATATTATATTTCTTGATATTCTTATGGATGATATAAATGGCATTGAAACTGGCAGGCTGATAAGGGAGATGGATGACAAGGTAGAGATAGTTTATTGTACATCAAGCAAGGATTTTGCTATTGCTGCATATGATGTACATGCCATGGGATATCTTCTTAAACCATATGAAACATTACGTATTGGCGCCGTAATTGATTATTATGTACAGAAACATCCACAGAAGAACCATAATTATATTGAGGTGAAGTCCAGGCACAAGCCACTCATTATTCCTTATAAGGATATAATACATATGGAGTCAGACAATAAAGTTGTATATATCTATACTACAACCCAGGGGATTGTCAAGGTGTATAATAAACTTGATGCATTTGAAAATGAGCTTGCAGACAGCAGGTTTTTGAGATGCCACCAGAGTTACCTTGTAAATATGCAGTATGTGGTGAGTGTTGTAGATTCAGATTTTATAATGATTGATGACCAGATGATACCTATAAGGAAAAGTGGAAGGAAGCTCATTGTCAAAAAATATGAGGATTATTTAAAAGAATCGTTAAAAAATCATTAGAAACCATAAGATTGTAAAGTTTTTTGGCTGGATATTGTCATTCATGTGGCAATATCTTTTCTTTTTTATTTATTTTATTAATTTATTGTTAAAGTCATTGAAAAGTCATATTGTATTTGTTATCATGTTTAATAAAAAACCAGTTTATTGTCTGGATTAAACCAGGCAATACAGACAGGCAGAATCTTATTTTTATCTAATTAGTGATTTCCAGGCATACTTCTTGATAAAAATTTGCAGACAGAAAGGAATGGTGGTTGTATGAAGGTTAATGGTCTTACAGAAAGTGAAAAGATAACGATGAAATGTGTATGGGACTTAGGTGAGGGAGCACGGCTCGCACACATAATGGAGGTTGCTAACAGCAGATACAAGAAGAACTGGAAACCACAGACTGTTTCTACATTTTTAGGCAAACTTGTAAGAAAAGGTTTTCTTGAGCAGTACAGGGATGGAAGGTACTTTTATTACCATATCCTGGTTTCCAGGCATGATTACAGGTGCCGCATGTTACGTGATGATTTAGACTTCTGGGATGATGGGGATGTAGATGAATTTGTCAGTGAATTAATGGATAAAAAGACATTTTCCATTGCACAGAGGACAGAAATATTAAAAATGGTATCAAAAAAATATTAATAAAATATATTGCAAATATTGGTATTGTAACTGAAAGGAGTCTGGCAGGCTATGTACAGGGCTGTAAAAAGATTTTCTGTTATTGTGGCATGTAGTGTATTTATTATGGCAACTGGCTGTGGAAAGGCTGGACAGGAATATGATAAAGCTGTAGAACTTATGGAATCTGGCAAATATGAAGATTCGCTGGAACACTTGGAAACTGCAATTAAGGAAAATAGTGAAAAGGCGGAATATTATATTACATATGGAATGGTGCTTAACAATCTTGGACGTTATAAGGAAGCAGAAAAAGAGTTTGAGAAAGCATACCAGGATACTGAAAATAAAATATCTGGACAGAATAATAAGCAGCTTTATCTTGGACAGGCAATAGCCTATATGGGGCAGGGTGAATATAATAAAGCTATAGATGCATGTGACAAGGCTGTTAAAATAGACCAGTATAGTTATCTTGATGTAAAATTTAAAATAATGAAAGCATCCATTAAAGAGATTACAGGTGATACAAAAGGTGCATTGGAAGTCTATAATGATATACTGGAAGATGAAGACGGACAAATTACAGATGTATATACAGCAAGGGGCAGCCTGTACTTAGAGCTTGGAGAAGAAAAAAAGGCACTTGATGATTTTTCAGCTGCTGCAGGGTCTGGTGAAAAGTGTTATGATGCATATTTTGCAATGTATAATATTTATATGGGAATGGGGGATAATGCTAATGCAGAGAAAGCAATAAAAAATGTGACAGATATAAAGGCAGAAACTGCTGAAGAAATGCTGCAGCTTGGTAAGGCATATTATTATAAGGGCGATTATACTGCTGCATCATCAAATCTGGATAAATCTCTGGACAAAGGATGTAAAGATGCTTTGTATTATCTTGGAATGGTGCTTATGGCAGAGAATGATTATACTGCTGCTGTTGGCAAATTCCAGGAATATATTAGTTCAGGAAGCAGGAGTAATGTAGCACAGGCTTATAACCAGGCAGCAGGCTGTTATATTGAACTTGAAGATTTTACCAGTGCAGAAAGCTATATTGATAAAGGGCTTGGGTCTGGAATATCTGGGGCATACAGGATTCTTGGCAAAAACCAGGTGGTGCTTTATGAAAGAATGAAGAAGTATAAAAAGGCAAGAAATGCAGCAGAAGAGTATCTGCAGAAATATCCTGGGGATACAGAAATGCAAAAGGAACTTTCATTTATTAATACAAGAATTGAAACTGTGGATTTAGGAAAGAAAGCAGCAAAACAGCAGTGACCTGTAAAGTATAGATATTAGGAGGCAGTAAATTGGAAACAAAGACATTTGAAACTGCAGAAAAGAAGGAACGGGTTATACTCGTTGCGGTAGCAACATCAGATAACGATGATACTGTGCAGTCTCTTGATGAACTGGAAGAACTTGTGCAGACTGCTGGTGCAGAAACTGTTGCAAAGGTTATACAGAACAGGGAGAGGATACATCCAGGGACTTATATTGGAAAAGGGAAAATTGAAGAAATCCAGGGACTTATATACAGCCTGGGAGTGGATACGGTTATTTGTGATGATGAATTGTCACCGGCACAGAACTATAACCTGGAAGAAGCACTAGATGTCAAGGTTATTGACAGAACAGTACTTATACTTGATATATTTGCAAAAAGGGCATCTACAAGTGAGGGTAAGTTACAAGTAGAACTTGCACAGCTGAGATACAGGGCATCCCATCTTATAGGAGGCCGGAGCGGGCTTTCACGTCTTGGAGCTGGAATAGGTACAAGGGGGCCTGGTGAACAGAAACTTGAAGTGGACAGGCGTATTATAAAGGAAAGAATTACACAGGTACGCAGGGAGCTTGAGAATGTAAAGCAGACAAGGGAGCTTACACGTAAGAAACGGCAGGAAAACTTTGTACCTGTAGTTGCTATTGCAGGATATACTAATGCAGGCAAGTCCACCCTTCTAAATAAGCTTACAGGGGCAGGAGTATTATCAGAAGATAAGCTTTTTGCAACGCTTGACCCTGTTACCCGGAGGCTTTCACTTGAAAATGGAGGTGAAATGCTTTTTACAGATACAGTAGGATTTATAAGGAAGCTTCCCCACCATCTTATACAGGCATTCCGCAGTACGCTTGAAGAGGCTAAGTATGCAGATATAATACTTCATGTTGCAGATTGTTCTAATCCTGATATAGACAACCAGATGTATACTGTGTATGATACCCTTGGAAAGCTTGGTATTGGTGATAAAAAGATTGTTACAGCATTTAATAAAATAGATTTATTTGATGGTGATGTTAATTTAAAAGACCTGAGGGCAGACAAAACTGTAAAGATTTCAGCTAAAAATGGAACAGGGCTTGAAAAGCTGCTGGATGTACTTACAGAAACAGCCAAGGAAGGAAAGGTGATTTTAGAGAGGGTTTTTCCTTATAATGAAGCGTCAAAAATTAACGAAATACACAAGGCAGGACAGGTTATAGAAGAGGATTACAGGAATAATGGCATATATGTAAGAGCAGATATACCAAGGGAGTATATGTATATGTTTGAAAAATAATTTAACCTAATTAAGAAAGCCGTATACATGCTATATAATATAACTAGCGGGTATATGGCTTTTACTTATGCCAGAATAATTACAAGCTTCTTATTTAAAGCCAGTTTAGACATGGTAAAATGGGTTGTTGGTTGTATTAATATCCTTTGAAAACATAATTCTGTGGTAATTTTCTCTATATATATTTTGCACAAAATTTAGAATATATATTGAAAAAAAATGGAATTAATGATAGAATACAAAGAGTAGTAATGTAGCAGGTAAACACGGAAGTATACCAGAACCAAAATTAGGAGGGAGACACAGAATGATTATAAAACATAATATGACTGCGCTGAATGGAAGCAGGCAGTACTTTAAAAATGTAAAAGATAGCCAGAAGATGTCTGAGAAGCTTTCTTCTGGTTACAGGATAAACAGAAGTGCAGATGATGTTGCAGGTCTGCCTATTAGTGAGGAGATGAGAGGACAGATAAGAGGTATGAACAGAAGTTCCAGTAACTGTTCAGATGCTATGTCACTTATACAGACAGCGGATGGTGCGCTGGAAGAAATGCATAGTATTCTTGACCGTTTAAAAGAATTATCTGTACAATCTGCTAATGATACTAATACTGACAGTGACCGTGAAGCAATACAGTATGAAGTTACTGGTCTTTTAAAAGAAATTGATAAAATTGGTTCTGCTACAGAGTTTAACAATAAGAAGTTGTTCCATAATGGTGCTAAGGAATTATGGGTACAGTCAGGAGCAAATTCTACAGGTGGAAGCAGGATTGATATTGACGAGATAAATACAAAGACATTAAATCTTGACCAGATATCACTAGCAACTGGCGATGGTGCACAGGATGCTAACTTCAAGGTAGACAAGGCTATTGACAAGGTTTCGCAGTTACGTGCTTATATGGGTGCAGAATATAACCGTCTTGAACATTCAAAGAGTGTAGATGACTATTCCTCAGAGAATCTCCAAGCATCTGAATCACGTATACGTGATTTAAATATGGGAGATGGCATGGTTAGTTATTCAAGGTCTACTATATTAATGCAGGCTGGTGAAGCAATGATTGCACAGGCTAACCAGGCAGTACAGGGAGTTTTATCACTATTACAATAGAATTTAATAATAAGTATATTATGTATAAAGAGCTTGTTTTATCTGACAGGCTCTTTTAATTTACTAATAAAAATAATTATAAGTACCATATACCCCACATCAGTACCAGCGTGGGGTATATGGTACTTATTAGTGATATTCCATACCAAGGAGTACCTGGAAATTATAGGTTAACAAAAACTTCTGTTTCTTTCTTAAGAGTGCTTGCAATTTCACGGTTATCTTCAATTTCCCTGGAAATATTTTCAATATCAGCTGCCAGTTCCTGTACACTGTCTGCTGTACTTGCAACACCATTGGTTCCTTCATCAATAGCTGTGCTAATAGAATCAATAGAATTAGCAATTTCTGATACGGAATTTTTCAGTGCATCAGTCCTTAATGTAAACTGTTCCATAACCTGTTCAATATAAGTAGCATTTTGTTTGTATTCCCCGCCTGCGGTTACAAAATCTTCAAAATCATATAATATTGAACTGTTAAGATATTCAATAAGGTCATTGGCATGTGAAGCAAGATTGTGTACTGCCTCAACGATAACACTGTTGATTGTCTGTATATGGCTGGCTGTTTCGCTGCTTTCATCTGCAAGATGCCCGATTTCACTTGCAACTACTGCAAAGCCTTTACCTGCGCTGCCTGCCCTTGCGGCTTCTATTGAAGCATTAAGAGCAAGAAGAGTAGTCTGTTCAGATATATTTAAAATATTGCTGGTAAGGTTATTTATCTGGTCAATGCTGTTGCTGTCTTCAATAGCTTTGTTAAGAACAGATAATATTTGTGAAACTTTTTCTTTTGTAATTTCCATATTTGTCCTTGCTGTATTTTCAATTTTCTCAGCATGGGCTTTCATTTGTTTTGAATATGAATTAATTTCAACAGTTTTCTCAGCTATTGTATTAACTTCTTTATTAACAGAAGCAACATTATTATTTATGGTATTTGAATTATTACCCACTTCTGACATTGTAGCAGAAAGTTCCTCTGTAAATGCAGATAAATCAGTTACACTTCCGTTTGCAGTAATTATACGTTCAGAGATTTCTCCTGTTATATTGTTCATTTTAACTGAACTTTCTGATACCATGCCGAATATACTCTGAAGTTTTTCTATAAATGAATTAATACCATTGCCAAGTGCTGCAATTTCATCATTTGAATATATAGTAATACGCTTAGTCAGGTCACCATGTCTTTCGTCAATATCTTTAATTATTGCAGTAAGTTCACGTTCACCATTTGTAATAGGTGTAATAATTTTTCTTAATACTACAAGAACAGCTATTATAATAGAAAGAACACATATCGAAATAGTGATAATATTTATTACTGAAGATACCTTGTATACACGCTGTAGCTCAGTTTTTGCCTCATTAGATGCCGCCCTTGAATCATTTACCATTTTTTCAATTTTGGCATATAAATTGTCAGAATAATTTTTTAAATCAACATTTGCAACATTAAAAGCCTTTTCTTTCTTATTATCGGCACTGAGTGCCATCATATTGGCAATATTTTTCTTAAATCCTTCATAATTGCCAAGAAGTACAGTAAATTCCTGTTTATCAGAATTGCCAAGGTATTTTCTGTAGCTTTCAAATGTTTCATCAAGTTTTTTTTCATCTGCATTAATTAAGCTGACAAGTTCAATCATAGTGGTTGAATCGGTTGCAACTATATGTGATAATGCCATATTATGTATATTTTTTGCCTGGCCCTGAAGGTCTGCAAGCACTGTTATTCCTGTAAGATATTTATCAGAAATAGTAGTAGCTTTAGCATTAACATTTTTCAGGTTTACAATTGAAATTGTATTAGTAAAAATTGCTAGTACTGCTAATATAAGCAATGGTGTAAACAGCCAGGTTTTAATACTTGATTTTCTTTTGCTGGGTTTCTTAACTTTTTTAGACATCTTAATCCCTCCATTCTATTTTCTTTGCCAGAAATCAGCCTACTGTAGAAGCTTTAATCATCTTAACCATGTTGTCCAGTATACTCTGGAGGTTTTTGCCGCCTGTACTTCCTGATGCCATAAGCTTTCCAAATTCAGTAACAGGGTCCCAGTAATTGCCGCCAAGCCTTTGCAGTTCTGAAAATTCAGACTGTGCAAGTACAGCCTGTACGGCCTGTGACTGCATTATCTCATTATCTTTAGAGGCATTAATATTAGATGGCCCCTGTCCTCTTATTTCAAAACGAAGTTTCTGGTTCTCTTCATTAGAAATATATGCTGCAAGCTTATGTGCCCAGTCAAGGTTCTTAGAGTAAGGGTTTACACCAAGCATTTTGTAACCAAAATAACATGCCATTTGTATTTGTTTACCTGCAACTGTATATGTAGGCAGTTTTGTTGCAGCGTAATTATTACCAAGCATGTCTTTTATTAAACTCTCGTCCCATACACCACTTACACATGCAATAACACTGCCATCCTGGATTCCTTTAATCCATTCAGTAGTATTTTTAAAACCTGGGTTTCTGCCAATTTCCAGAAGAGCATTAGCAACATCAACCCCTTTAATACTGTTTTTGATAGAATTCCATGTACAGAAGTTTGTTACACCATCTTTATTTAAACCTACTTTTAAACCAGTCTGGCCATAAAATGAATATAAGTACCATCCTGATGTCCAGTCCATAGCAAACTTTTTCTTGTTTTTAGCAGCTATTTCAAGAATTTTATCAAGTGATTTTACATCTTCACTGCTTAAATATTTCTTATTGTAATACAGGAAATAGCCGTTATCAGCAGTAATAGGGTATCCATAGATTGTGCCATAGATAGTTACAGCATCTACTGCTGATTTAATATTGCTGGTCCTGATTTCTTCTGGGTTTATTACTGGTGAAGCAGCACCACCTGCAACAATTGTCTGTATATCACCATCAGTTGTTGTATATACATCAGCACCATTTAGTACATCATTTAAAAGTGCAGTACGGCACTGTCCTTCAACTACAGGAGACCATTCAATATTGATATCTGCATCTTTTTCATATTCTTTTATGAATTTCTGTGTAACAGCAGTAATATACTCTTTATCTTCCTCGCCTGCCCATATTGAAAGTGTTACTTTTTCTTTACCCTGGTTTTTTCCATTGTTCTGGCTTGTTTCTTCTGATGAAGAATCTTCTTTGGAAATATTCCCATTGCAGCCTGTAAGAAACAGGCAAAATACAGAAACAGCCAGAAGACATTTTAACAAATTTTGCTTCATACCAGTTGTTCCTCCTTTATTAAAATAATAGTTTTCCATGCCAGGCGTCCCCAAAAGCCATAGCATGGATATAACAAATATTATACTCCCAAAAGCTGTTTATAGTAAAAATCAACAAATATATGTTCCAACTATAAACAACTTTAGTATAATTTTAATACATAATTGCAAAATACACAATCAGAAATAATAAAAAAAATCTTTTATAATAATATATTGATTATTTTTAACCAGTATAAAGGATAAATGGTGTCTGGTATACTAATGCAAGATAAATAACTATACAAGAATGGTGCCATTTAATTAATATTGCCTGCAAGTTATGGCACAACTTGAAAAGAGTTGCAGACAGATGTTTTTTGTTATAATATATATATTGTTTTTTATGCACTTTTTGATTTTTAAAATATGCTTTAGTTTATTTGTTTTGGAGGTTGTATACATGGATACTTTAAAGGAATATTATCTTTCAGCAGGAATAAGTGAGGATGTATATTGTTTTTGTGACAAAGTACAAGAAAGCCTTAAGGAAAGGTTTGAGGAAATAGACCAGACAGCTGAATTTAACCAGATAAAAGTCCTCAGGGCAATGCAGGAATACAAAGTAAGTACAGGGTGTTTTGAAACATCTACAGGTTATGGTTATGATGATTTAGGAAGGGAAATACTTGAAGAAGTATATGCCAAAGTATTTGGGGCAGAATCAGCCCTTGTACGACCACAGCTTACATGTGGGACACATGCACTGACAGTTGCATTGTCTGCTATTTTAAGACCAGGGGATGAGCTTTTATCACCAGTTGGCAGGCCTTATGATACATTAGAAGGAGTAATAGGAATTAAAAAAAACAGCCCGCCATGTTCACTTAAAGAATATGGCATAACATACAGGCAGGCAGACCTTATGCCTGATGGTTCATTTGATTATGAAAGTATCAGGGCAGCAATAAATGAAAGAACAAAACTTGTAACAATACAGAAGTCAAAAGGATATGAACCAAGACCTACTCTTTCTGTAAAACAAATAAGTGAACTGGTATCATTTATAAAATCTGTAAAACCTGATGTAATATGTATGGTTGATAATTGTTATGGGGAGTTTATTGAGAAAACTGAGCCTGTACAGGCAGGTGCCGACCTTTGCGTTGGTTCACTTATTAAAAATCCAGGTGGCGGGCTTGCCCCAATAGGCGGGTATATAGCAGGCAGGAGTGACCTGGTTAGTATGTGTGCACACAGGCTTACAGCTCCAGGGCTTGGAAAAGAGACAGGGGCTACATTAGGGCTTAACAGGGCTTTTTTCCAGGGGCTTTTTCTTGCGCCTGTAGTTACTGCAGGTGCCCTTAAGGGCGCAATATTTGCTGCAAATATATATGAAAAGCTTGGGTTCAGGGCTGTACCCGGTGCAGACAGCCAGAGGTATGATATTATACAGGCAGTCATGCTGGGTTCTAAGGAAGCAGTTGTTTCATTCTGCAAAGGCATACAGGCAGCATCACCAGTAGACAGCCATGTTGCACCAGAACCATACGCAATGCCAGGATACCACAGTGATGTAATAATGGCAGCAGGTGCGTTTATACAAGGTTCGTCAATAGAGCTTAGTGCAGATGCGCCAATCGAACCGCCATATGCAGTATATTTCCAGGGAGGTCTTACATGGTATCATGCAAAGTTTGGTATTACTATGTCACTGCAGTATATGAAAGATGCAGGGATTATAAAATCTCTTTGAAGTTTTTAGGCTTTTTTTAGAAAAATTTGCGAAAAAAACAACTGTTTTTAATAACCTGCTTATATACAAAAAAAATAATTTATGATAACATAAGAAGTGTATGTATACCGGGGAGCTTTCTGTAACAGGGAGGCAGTATGGATACAGATAAATTAACTATGAAAGAGATGCCTGTTTCAGAGAGACCATATGAAAAGTGTATACAATATGGCACAGCATCTTTATCAGATGCAGAACTTCTTGCAGTAATAATACGCACAGGCGGAAGAGGAGAAAGAGCTACAGAACTTGCGTGTCGTATTTTAAACAATGTGCCAGGCGGAAAACTGGGAGGTCTTTTCCAGATGTCATCAAGGCAGCTGGAAGAAATTAAAGGGATAGGCAGAGTTAAAGCAGTACAACTTTTATGCCTTACTGAAATAACAAAGCGTATGATGTCACAGGCGGTTGTAGAAACACAGCTTGTGTGTACAGAACCTGGTAAGGTAGCTGCTTATTTTATGCCTAAGATGAAGTTCCTTGAATATGAACAGGTAAGGCTGCTTATATTAAATGGAAGGAATGCGCTTGTAGAAGATATAGTTATCTCAAATGGTTCTTTTAATTCTGCAATGGCATCACCACGTGAAATATTTTATAATGCACTTAAGCACAGGGCTGTATCAATAATTATTTTACATAACCACCCGTCAGGTGACCCTGCGCCAAGCCGTGAAGATGTGGTTCTTACAAAACGGCTGGCAGATACGGGTGGTATTGCAGGTATTCCCTTGCTTGACCATATAATTATAGGGGATAACCGTTATGTAAGCATGAAAGAAAGCGGTTATGGGCTTTAGGGCGGGTTTTGGGCATCCCCATTGGAAGGAGCGTTTTCATGTCACAAAAGACTTATGGTATAGATTTTGGGACAAGTACCATTAAAGTATATAAAAAAGGCGAAGGCATAATATTACTTGAGAAAAATGTAGTAGCTACTATTGACAGTGGTAAGAAAGCTGTGGCAATAGGTGAGAAAGCGTATGAGATGTTTGAAAAGGTACCACCAAGCATACATGTTTCATTTCCACTGAGCCATGGTGTAATAGCAGATATGCAGGATATGATTGCCATGTGGAATTTTATGCTGCCAAACCTTGGCGGACACAGAAAATTAAAGGGTGGGGAATTTTACCTTTCTGTGCCTGCAGATATTACAGAGGTTGAGAAACAGGCATATTCACGTATAATAGCAGAAGGGGAATATAAGCCAAAACGCATCTTTCTTATAGACAAGCCTGTTGCTGATGCATACGGGCTCGGGCTTGATGTAGAAAAGACAAATGGGGTGCTTATAGTTAATATAGGTGCAGATACTACAGAGATATCTGTTATCTCACTTGGCGGGGTAGTAGTAACAAAACTGCTGCCATATGGCGGTAACTGGTTCGACAACCAGATTATGAACTATGTACGTAAGGAATATAATTTTGTTATAGGCAGAAGGACAGCCGAAACAGTTAAACAATCTCTTGTATCAGCAGAACCATCTGATGTAAATGTTAAAGTTACAGGACGTGACATAGTAAAGGGCCTGCCTGGTGTAATAGAGCTGTCATCACAGGAGATTTATCCAATAGTAAAAGATATATTCCAGGTTATATCTTCATCTGTACGCTCAATGCTTGAAAGGACACCTCCAGAGATATCAAGGGAAATTAACCATGATGGATTATATCTTACAGGTGCATCATCATGGATTAGCGGAATTGACAAGCTTATCTCTGGTGAGACAAATATAAAAACGAATACAACAAAGGATGCACAGAAAACAGTTGCCAAAGGTCTTGGGTATCTTGCAGAACACCCAAAGCTTGCTGCTGCTTATGTATCCCATTTAAAATAATGGAGGATATTAAGAGATAATGCGTAAAAGGACGAAAATTAATATAGACCCCAAATATATTCTGGTTATCATAGTAGTTGCGTGTGTTGTATTAATGCTGGTTTCTTTTAAATTCCAGGAAAAAATGACTCCTGTGCGTTCAGCAATCGGCAATGTAATTACCCCTATGCAGAATGGGATAAATAAAGTAGGGGCTAAAATTGCAGAGCAGATTGAATATATAAATACTGTTAAAAATCTTGTAGATGAAAATAAAGAACTTAAAAAACAGATTGAACAGCTTTCTTCTGAAAACAAGCTTTTGCAACATGATAAATATGAACTGGAAAATTTCAGGAAGCTGTATGACCTGGATGGACAGTATGAAAGCTATCCAAAGGTAACAGCACGTGTTGTAAGCAGTGGCAATGACAACTGGTACAATACATTTATAATTGACAAAGGCTCAGATGACGGGCTTGCTGTTAATATGAATGTAATGGCAGGGGACGGGCTTGTTGGCATTATTACAGATGTTAATAAATCTTATTCCAGGGTGCGTTCAATTATTGATGATGCAAGCAATGTCGCAGGTACATTCCTAAAGACATCTGATGGGTGTATAGTTAGTGGCAACCTTAGCCTAATGAACGAAGGTGTAATAGAAATAACAGATATAAAAGGGACTGCCAATGTAAAAGATGGATATGCAGTAGTGACTTCACAGATAAGTGACAAATATCTTCCAGGAATACTTATAGGATATGTAAAGGATATAAAAAGAGATTCATCAAATATTACACAGACAGGACGCCTTATGCCAGCAGCAGACTTTTCAAAGCTGAACATGGTACTTGTAATAACACAAGTAAAGGATTCAGAAGATTTGGAGGAGATGTTAAGCAAATGAAACGCTATATAAGCATGTTCCTTATTATAATACTATGTTTCCTGCTACAGACAACTTTATTCCAGAACTTAAAAATTGCAAATGTATCACCAAACCTGCTAATTATATTAATATCTTCCTATGGTTTTATGTATGGCAGAAAATTTGGCATGATTTCAGGTATTCTTTGCGGCATTATGTCAGATTTTATTTATAATGACATTATTGGGATTTATATACTTATATATGTACTTGCAGGTTATATAAATGGGAGTGCGCATAAACTATATTTTAAAGATGATATGTCAATACCTGTATTTGCTATTGCACTTAGTGATTTATTTGTAAATACATTGTTCTATACATTTAGTTTTCTTTTAAGGGGAAGACTCGATATACTGGTATATATGAAAAATATTATACTGCCAGAACTTGTATATACAGTAATAATTGGTGTAATAATCTATAAAATGCTGAATAAACTTGAGGACAAAATGTATCCTCCAGTAGAAGTTCCGCTTGACAGTGGCAATAATACAGGACAAGAGGAAATATAATATGCCAGCAGGTTATTGAAAGGGAGGTTTTAATATGTTTGATACAATAAAAGAATATCTTAAATCATTCTTCCGTTCACGCCTTCTGCCAATAACAGTTGTATATATATTATTGTTTGCAATACTTACAAACCGTATGTTTGAATTACAGATAATAGAAGGCAATACTTATTCAAGTGAAGAAGAAGCACGTACTACAAAGATACGCCAGCTTAAAGCATCGAGAGGCAGCATATATGACTGTAATGGAAAGCTGCTTGCTTATAATAAGCTTGCCTATAATGTTACATTTACAGAAAATAATGCTGTAGGTAAACTTACATCAGAAGAAAAAAATATAATGGTATACAATACAATTAAAATAATTGAAAATAATGGCGGGGCTCTTTCTGTAGAATCCTATATGGAAGCTGATAAAAAAGGAAGACTTAAATTTACTGTTGATGGCAGCACTCTTTTAAGGTTTAAAGCAGAAATCTATTCCAAACCAGTAGATGAACTTACAGAAGAACAGAAGGATGCATCTGCACAAGAGTTATATGATTTTATAAATTCTGATGATATAAATGGTCCAAGGTTTGCTATAGACAGCGGGAAATATGATATACAGACTGCTATGAAGATACTGGCAGTCCGCTATGCAATATTTATTAACAGGTATCAGCAGTATAAAACAGTAACTCTTGCATCTGACGTCAATGATAAAACAGTTGCTGCAATTAAAGAAAACAGTGCAGAACTTCCAGGTGTTGATATAACAGAAGATACAGTACGTGTCTATAAAAAAAGTAAGTATTTTGCACATATTATAGGTTATACAGGTGCTATTTCTTCTGAAAAGCTCGCCGCAATGCAGCAGGAAAATTCACAGGGCGGATATACTTCTGATGACCAGATAGGTATTTCAGGTCTGGAAAGTTCATATGAAGATTACCTGAAAGGGGAAAAGGGAAGTGAGAAGCTTACTGTAACTGCTGGTACAAACCGTGTTACAGATATAAGCGGAAGGACAGACCCTGTTGCTGGCAATGATTTATATCTTACAATAGATGCAGATTTGCAGGAAGAATGTTATAACCTTCTTGAAGAACATATTGCAGGAATACTTGTAAGTAATATGCATAACAGTTCTGATGCAGGAACAAAAGGCAAATCGGCCTCTGGTATAAAAATACCTGTTTATGATGTTTATAATGCACTTATACAAAATAACCTTGTGAATGTTACAAGGTTTACAGATAAAAATGCGTCGGAGCTTGAGAAAAGCACCCACAAGAAATATAAACAGAAATCAAAATATATTATAAACCAGCTTAAAGACATACTTAAAACTGGAAGCCAGAAAACATCTAAAGATTTGTCTGATGATATGGTAGAATTTACAGATTATTTTTATAGTATGTTGAAAGAAGAGCAGATAGTGCTGGCAGACCAAATAGATATTTCAGATGCAACATATAAAAAATATGCTGCTGGAAAGCTTAGCCTGAGTATGTATCTCCAATATGCAATATCTGAAAACTGGGTAGACCTTGGCAACTTAAATATTGGTGATGAATATTACAGTACATCCCAGATTTACCAGATGCTTGTTGATTATGGTCTCAGGCTTTTGCAGGAAGATACAGAATATATTAAAATGGTTTACAGTTACCTTATATACCACTATGAACTTTCTGGAAGGGACTGCTGTCTGCTTATGTTTGACCAGGGCAATATTAAATATAATGCAAGTGAGTACGAAAATCTGGAAAAGGGATTGTTGTCTGCTTATTCATTTCTTGTAAAGAAAATTAAAAAACTTGAAATTACTCCAGGGCAGCTTGGGCTTGAGCCATGTTCAGGTTCAATCGTAATAACAGATGTCAATACTGGCAAAGTAAAAGCCATGGTGACATATCCAAGCTATGACAATAATAAAATGGCAAATAAAGTAGATTCAGAGTATTTCAATACTTACCTGACACAGAGCAAATCTTCCCCGCTTATAAACAGGCCTGTACAACAGGCGATAGCGCCGGGTTCTACATTTAAAATAGTATCTTCTGTTGCAGGACTTGAAGAGGGTGTTATAAATACAAATACAACAATATATGATGCAACTGTTTTTGATAAAATAGACCATCCTGCTAAATGCTGGAGTTCTGCGTCACATGGCAGTGTCAATGTATCTACAGCCATAGAAGCCTCCTGTAACTATTTCTTCTATACTGTAGGATACCTGCTTAGTGGCAAGACGTCTAATGGCAGCATTAACTATTCAAGAGGTATAGACAGGTTAAAAAAATATGCGGAGTTATTTGGGCTTACTGACAAATCCGGTGTTGAAATCCCTGAAATGTCACCAACATTTGCAAGCGGTGACGCTGTACGTGCAGCAATAGGCCAGGATACTAATGCATATACGCCTGCGCAGGTTTCAAGGTATATTACGTCTGTTGCCAATAACGGTACAACATATGACCTTACACTGGTAGACCAGATTAAAGATGTTAAAGGAAAGACTGTGCTTGCCAATAAGGCAAAAACAAGGAATAAAGTTAATGTTGCAGATTCAACATGGAATGCAGTACACCATGGAATGTACCTTGTTGTAAATGGACCACGTAGTTCCATTAAGCCAATGTTTGCAGGGCTTAATATAAAGGCGGCTGGCAAAACAGGTACTGCGCAGCAGACAAAATTTCATCCTAACCATGCGTGGTTTGTATCATATGCTCCATATGACAGCCCTGAAATAGCAGTTACATGTAATATACCTAATGGTTATACATCATCAAATGCAGCACAGACTGTAAGGGATGTTTATAAATATTATTTCAGTAATAAGGGAAAGAAGGACAAACCAAGAAAGAAAGTTTCAGGAGCTATTAAAATGCCAGAATCAAGTTCACATATAGATTAACTTTATTAATATTTTGGAGGGAAAGGTAAAAGAAAAAAGAAGAAAGGATAAAATGCAAACACTGGTCTTTCAGCTTTTGTGTTTGCGCCCGGGCTGGAATATATAAACCAGACCGGGGCTTGGTGCAAAATATGAATGATACTGTAGTTATTAAGGGAAGCAAATCAGGAATAATACTGGTATTAAGCCCTGATGCCAGCTATGAAACACTGAAAAAAGATGTTGCTGCTAAATTCCAGGCTTCTGCGTCATTCTGGGGGGCTGCTTCAAAGGCAATATCATTTAAAGGGTATGAACTTTCAGATGAACAGAAAAATGAGATTATAGACATAATACAAGATAACTGCCAGCTTTCAATAGTATGCATAATGGAAGATGACCCGCTGGTAGAATCAGCTTTCAGGAAATCCATTGAAGACCACGCCATAAAAGATAAAGATATCAGTAATACAGGCCAGTTTTATAAAGGAAACCTGCGTTCCGGCCAGGTGCTTGATGTGGAGACAAGCATTATTATAATTGGTGATATAAAGCCTGGTGCAAAGGTTATTTCAAAGGGCAATGTAATAATACTTGGTTCACTTAAAGGCAATGTATATGCAGGGGCTTCTGGCAATTCCAATGCATTTGTTGTAGCACTTGACATGCATCCTGTACAGATAAGGATAGCTGATACAATCGCCCGTTCCCCTGACAACCCTGGCAAAAGTGCAAAATATGAAACGAAAATAGCTTTCCTGGAGGATGGGAATATCTATATAGAGCCTCTGGATAAAGATGTTATATCTGATATCCGTTTATAAGCTGGTACTTGAATTTATAATAACCAGCATGTAATATAGTATATGGACATGTTTATAACCTCATGGCTGCTTTGGGCTGCTTTTGACGGGGTTAAATATAAAGATACAAAATAGTTGACAGGAGGAATTAAACTATGGGAGAAGTAATAGTTATAACATCTGGAAAGGGCGGGGTTGGAAAGACAACATCTACAGCCAATATAGGGACAGGGCTTGCTATGATGGGTAAAAAGGTTGTATTAATTGACACTGACATAGGACTGCGTAACCTTGATGTTATAATGGGATTAGAAAACCGGATTGTATATAATCTTGTTGATGTCGTTGAAAATAATTGCAGGATTAAACAGGCACTTATAAAAGATAAAAGATATCCTAACCTTTATCTTTTGCCATCTGCACAGACAAAAGACAAAAGTGCTGTTACACCAGAACAGATGAAAAAGCTTACAGGGGAATTAAGAAACGAATTCGATTACATACTTTTAGATTGTCCTGCTGGAATAGAACAGGGATTTAAAAATGCTATAGCAGGTGCAAACCGCGCACTTGTAGTAACTACACCAGAAGTGTCTGCTGTACGTGATGCAGACCGTATTATAGGGCTGCTTGAGGCTAACGAAATCAAGCAGACACATCTTATAGTGAACAGACTCCGTACTGATATGGTAAAAGAAGGCAATATGATGTCAAGTGATGATGTTGTGGAAATTCTTGCTGTTGACCTGATTGGAATTGTTCCAGATGATGAACACATTGTAATATCTGCAAATAATGGCGAACCTCTTACCGGTTCTGACTGCCAGGCAGGACAGGCATATATGAATATATGTAAACGTGTTCTTGGAGAAGAAGTTCCTTATCTGGATCTGGAAGTAACAAAAACATTTTTCCAGAAATTTGCAGCAATTTTTAAAAGATAGTACATATATAAATAAATACGGAGGAATTTTATGAGCTTTTTATCAAACTGGTTTAAAAGTTCTGAAAGCAGCAGTAATATTGCCAAAAACCGCTTAAAAGTGGCGATTACATCTGACAGGGCTGTATGTTCACCAGAGCTGATGGAACATATGAAGAATGATATTATCAAGGTTATTTCAAAATATGTGGATATAGATACAGACGGCCTTGATATAAAAGTTACAAGAACTGAACTTGATGATGATTCAGGCACAGTAAATGCTGTGCTTGCCAGTATACCCATAAGGGATACCAAGCCTTTCCGGAAGTAAAGGAGTATTTAGATGATTAACCGTATTAAAAAATACGACTGGAAGAAATATAATTTTTCCCTTTTATGTGTAGTAATTGTTATCTGCCTTATTGGTGCATTCTGTGTAAAACTTGCAGGGGGTGAAGAAAAAGGTATGTCCTTTATGAAAGGACAAATAGCCGGTCTTATACTTGGGCTTTTTATAGTAATGATACTGTCACTTTTTGATTACCACTTTATATGCCAGTTTACAGCAATTTACTATATCTGTGGTGTACTGCTTACACTTGCTACACATTCACCACTGGGTACAAGTAATAATACAGATGTAAAGAGATGGATAAAGCTCGGTCCAATAACTTTCCAGCCTGTTGAGCTTATGAAAATTATATTAATACTTACACTTGCCACACTATATTCAAAATTAAGGAATAAAGTGGACAAAGTAAGCACACTGTTTATAATTGTAATTACTACAATGGTGCCAGTTGGTGTAATTTTAATGCAGCCAGACCTTTCGTCAAGCCTTGTAGCAGTGTTTATTATGGTGGTACTGGTATTTGCAGCAGGAACAACATATAAAATACTAGCTCCAATAATAATATCGGGTGTGCCACTAAGCCTTGTGTTGTTCTGGTATATACAGCAGCCAGACAATTTTATATTAAGAGGATACCAGTTCAGGCGTATATATGCGTGGCGCCATCCAGAAGATGACCCTGGCCAGCTCAATATGCAGCAGAATATATGTATGCGTGCAATCGCTTCTGGCAAACTGTATGGAAAATATATACAGGATGGAGGCAAAGAGGGAGCAACACGTGTTTATAATTCAGTGCCAGTTAATGAAAGTGATTTTATATGGTCTGTAGCCGGGGAAGAGTTTGGGTTTTTAGGATGCTGTCTTATACTGCTTCTTTTTGCAATAATTATATTTAAATGTTTTACAGTTGCTAAAAAGGCACAAGATTTTCTTGGAAAGATGATTGCACTTGGGGTAGCAGCAATGTTTATGTTCCAGGTTTTCGCAAATATATGTGTTGCGACGAGGATTTTTCCCAATACAGGGCTTCCGCTTCCGTTTTTAAGTAATGGGCTGAGTTCCATGGTATCATCCATGATTGGTATAGGACTTGTTATGAATATAGGTATACAGCCCGCCAGAACAAGTAATTCAGGCTTTACAATGCGTGATTCCGACAGGGATATAGATGTTGATTTAGATTTATAGATACTATAATATATGGGGTGTTATAGTATATTAATATATAACCAGGGGGTGTTAAAATGAATATAGGACTTGTAGCACATGATGCTAAGAAAAACCTTATGCAGAATTTCTGTATTGCATACAGGGGGATTTTAAGTAAGCATAATATTTATGCAACAGGGACTACAGGAAGACTTATTGAAGAAGTTACTAACCTTAATATACACAAATATCTTGCAGGACATCTGGGAGGTGAACAGCAGCTTGCATCACAGATAGAGCATAACCAGATAGATATGGTTATTTTCCTTAGGGACCCGTTGTCTCCTAAGTCACATGAGCCAGATGTAAATAATGCAATCCATCTTTGTGACACATATAATATTCCATTTGCCACAAACCTTGCAACTGCTGAACTTCTTGTAAAAGCACTGGACAGAGGTGACCTTGAATGGCGTGAAATACTCAGGAAAGAAGAAATGCAGGAATAATACTGGCATCAGATTAAGAAAGGCATGGATTAATATGTGGAAAAAAAGAAAACTGGTATACAGTTTTGCAGCAGTTATTTTAGTTTTTGCCATTTTAACTACTGGATGTGGAGATAAAAAAGACTTTTTCACAGAATATGGGATAACACTGCCAGCAAGCGGCATATCTTATGACAGTTCTAAGTATTACAGCCAGGACTATCTGTCAGGGAATGTCTGTGTTATACCAGTATCAGAACAGGACAAAGAGAATAGCAGCCTGCCAGCAGACGCAGCACTTCTTATAAATTCGGATACAGATGAGGTAGTATATTCACAGAATATATATAAAAGGTTATATCCTGCCAGTGTAACTAAAATTGTAACTACGCTTCTGGTATTAAAATATGGAAATCTTGATGATATAGTTACAATAAGCTATAATGCGTCCCATATAACAGAATATGGTGCCAAATTATGTGGATTTGAGGAGGGCGACCAAATTAAATTAAAAAAACTGCTTTATGCATTTATGGTATATTCAGGAAATGATGCAGGCATAGCTATTGCAGAACATATATCTGGAAGTGAAGAAGAATTTGTAAAGCTTATGAATAAAGAAATGACAAGGCTTGGAGCTGCAGGCAGCCATTTTACTAATTCACATGGCCTTCATAATGACAACCACTATACAACTGCATATGATTTATATCTTGTTTTTAATAAACTTGTCTCAGATTACCCTTTATTTAATGATATTATAAAACAGGGAAGTGTTAAAGCAAAATATAAATCGGCAGATGGGACTAAAAAGGAAATGATTTTTACCTCAACTGTAAAATATAAATTAAATACCGAAACAGCGCCAGAAGGTGTTAAAGTGACAGGTGGTAAAACTGGCACTACACAGATGGCTGGTTCTAATCTTATTCTTTATTCAACGGGGCCTGACGGCAATAATTATATTTCAGTTATTATGCATGCAAGTGATGTATACAGCTTGTATGACCAGATGAATTACCTGCTTGGACTGGAAGGTAAAAGCAAAGAGGAGTAAGTCCATTATAATGAACTTCCCCCTCTTCTTGGTTATCTGGTACATGCCTGCTGTTTCCAGTGCAGCTAAGCAACAGACTTCAGGCTATTCACTGGCTGTATGGATACGGCCATAATAGCTTATTGCGTACAGGCCTCCGATTCCAACTGCTGCATATATAATGCGTGACAGCAGTGACATATCGCCAAATATGACACGTACTAGGTCAAAATCCAGAAATCCAATAAGCCCCCAGTTAATTGCTCCAATTATAACGAGTGTCAGCAGGACATAATCAATAACTTTCATGCAAATTCCTCCTTTTTGTTAATGTTACAATACTAATCATTTCCTTGAAAGTTAAAAATATGTATAAAATAAATTAATAAATTATACCAAGGGTGGACAAATGTCTTTTTTAAGTCTATAATAATTGAGTTAAATATCGTATCTGGAGGGAGGAGTCGTTTTGGCAGGACATAAACGGAACAAAAAAGTTGTTAAAATGAAACGTCGTCCACGTCTTGCTGCCGGACTTATATTAATTGGTTTTTCAGCCTGCCTTCTTGTCCTGTTTATACAGTCCCTGGCAAAAGAGCATATTTCGATATATGAAGTAACAGAAACGGAGATTGCTGATGATGAAATTATAAGAGGTATTATTATAAGGGATGAATTACTTGTCAGTACAAAGAAGAAAGGATATATAAATTATTATGTTGGTGACGGGGTCAAAATAGGAGCTAATACTGTTGTTTATTCAATAGATGAAACAGGGCAGTTTGCTGATGGTCTTTCAGTGCTTGAAACAGAAGATATTTCCCTTTCAGAAGAAGACACAAGAGAAATTAGAAGTGATATAGCTAGTTTCAGGAACAATTTTGATTTATCTGAATATGGCAATGTAATGAATTTTAAATATAATATAGATAACACTCTTCTTAAAATGACAACAGTAAGCCTTCTGGAACAACTTGACAAAGTAATGAAGAAAAAGAAAGGTTCTTCATCACTTCAGCTTGTTAAAGCAAGTAAACCTGGAATTATCTCATTTTGTTCAGATGGGCTTGAAGACTTGTCAATAGATGGTATAACCAAAGATACTTTTAATAATATGACTGATAACTGGAAACAGTTAAGAAGTACTGGAGCTGTTGAAGCTGGACAGGCAGTATACAAACTTGTCAACAGTGAAAAGTGGTCTGTTGTGCTGCCGCTTACAGACAAACAGTATAAAAAAGTCAGTGATAAAGTTACTATTCCTGTTAAATTTAAAAAGGACGGGCTTAAAACAACTGCTGGTATTTCTACTTTTATAATAGACTCTTCATATTATGCAAAGCTTGATTTTGATAAATATATGATACGCTATCTCGACAACAGGTATCTTGATATTGAAATAGAGTTTAACAGCGCTGATGGATTAAAAATCCCTGTTTCCTCTGTACTGAAAAAGAAATTTTATATAATCCCAAAAGATTATATCACTAAAGGTGGAGAGGAAGGAAGTGACGGGGTAATGGTTCTTACATACAAAAAGGATGGCACTAAAGAAACTACATTTAAAGCAACTGGTATATATTATGAAACCAAGAATGGTGATGTATATATTGATGCTTCCCTTTTTGCGGCTGGAACTACTATAATACAAGGTACTAGTGAAGGCACTAAATCAATGAAACTTGCCAAAACTGCAAAGCTTGATGGTGTATATAACTGTAACAAGGGATTTTGTGAATTCCGGCGTGTTGAAAAACTTTATTCAAATAATGAATATGTAATTGTATCAAAAGATACAACATATGGCCTTGCAACATATGACCATATTATTTTAAATCCTGGCATGATTAATGAGGATGATATTATTTATTAGGAGGTGGCAGAAATGGTTAAAGGAAATCTGTCAATAGTAGAAAACAGGATAAAGTCAGCATGTGACAGGGTGGGACGCAGTTATGGGAGTGTTACGCTTATAGCCGTAAGCAAGACAAAACCAGTAAGGATGGTAGAGGAGGCTTATGAATATGGCATAAGGGAATTTGGGGAGAACAAAGCACAAGAGATGAGGGAAAAACATGAAATAATGCCAAAGGATATAAACTGGCATTTTATTGGCCATTTACAAACTAATAAAGTCAAGTACGTTGTTGGGCGTGCTGCACTTATACACTCTGTTGATTCCCTTCATCTTGCAGAAGCAATCGAAGCAGAATGTGTAAAGAAAAATACAGATGCAAATATCCTTATCGAAGTAAATGTGGCACAGGAAGAAACGAAATTCGGTCTGGAAACTGGAGAAACAGAAGAACTTGTAAGAAAAATTTCAGTATTGCCACATGTTCATATTAAAGGGCTTATGACAATAGCGCCGTTTGTCGAAAATGCCGGAAATAACCGGATGATATTCAGGACTTTGAAAGATTTATCTGTTGACATTGGAAGTAAAAACATTGATAATGTTTCCATGAATATTCTTTCAATGGGCATGACAAATGACTTTGAAACTGCTATTGAAGAAGGCGCAACCCATATAAGGGTTGGAACAGCAATCTTTGGAGAGAGGAATATTGCGATATGCTAAATGCGCAGGAATGGAGGATAATATGGCTGGCCGCTTAGATAAATTTATGAATTTCTTAAAGTTAACCGATGAGGATGATTACGAAGACGATTTTTATGATGATTATGATGATAATTATGATGAAAAGGAATTAAAACGTGAAGAAAAGCGCATCCAGCGTGAGCAGCGGAAGGAAGATAAAAGAGCGGCATCATCATACTCACAGAATGACTATGACAGTGTTTATGATGACCCTGTGCCATTTAGCCAGAGAAAGACCTCTGCACATACATCACCAGGGAAAGTTGTACCTATCCATGTAGCTTCATCAGGCTTTGAGGTAAATATTGTAAAGCCTGCTAATTTTGGAGAATCACAGCAGGTATGTGAAATCCTTTTAAATGGGCAGCCTGTAGTTGTCAACCTTGAAGGGATAGATATAACAGAAGCACAAAGGATTATGGATTTTATATCAGGCTGTATATATTCAATTTCAGGAAATATGCGCCAGGTCTCAAGATATATTTTTATTTTCTCACCAAAGAGTGTTGATATATCAGGTGACTATATTAAAAATGTGGCAGCAAGTGATGAAGGTATAAATATTCCTACTTTAAACAAGGAGTTTTAGCCTATGCTTTATTATATAGCATATTGTTTTAATATATTTTTTATGGTTCTGGAAATATTTGTCTTGCTTTATCTTATAAAGAATATATTACCATTTGGTGTATTTGTAAAATATATTATAGATATTATGACAGCACCTGTGCTTGTTCCAGTACAAAAGATTGTAAAACATTCTGTTCTCAAGTGTTTTAAGACAGATATAAGCCCATATATACTGCTTATAGTTTTATTTTATATGGGTGGTGTGTGTTCATACATTATGGAACATTAGATAAGGGGTATAATACAATGGATTTATCAAAGGAAAAACAGATACTGTACCGCCACTTTGATGATTTAATGAAGCTTGCAGACAGACGGGGCACTCCTACATTTAGTAGTTTTGCAGGGCTTAATGAAATGGGGCTTATGTATAAGCTTTTAGAAGACAAAGGCATTACTGGAGAACTGGTTAAGAATTATGTAATTACTTTTGGCGGCTATCCATATGCAGAAAGGCAGATGGCTTGTTTTCTTCCAGATACCTTATATAAAATGGCAGGGTATGAAGATTTTCCGATAGATTGTGTCAGGATAAGTCCAGTAAACTACAAATTCTGTGATGTACTTACCCACAGGGATTTTCTGGGCACTGTAATGAATATTGGTATTGAAAGGGACCAGATTGGGGATATTATAATAAAGAGAGAAGGGAAGAACCAGCTGTTATCTGGTTATATATTCTGCCGTAATGATAAAACACCACTTCTTATAGATATTACAAGAATACGCCATACAGCTGTACATGCAGAAATTACAGATGGTACTCTGCTGGAATATGGGCAAGAGTACAAAGATATAGCTGGAAGTGTATCTTCAATGCGTTTAGACGCAGTTGTCTCCGTTGCTGTAAAGACATCACGTTCAAAATGCCTGGCGCTTGTAAAAGAGGGCAGCATATTTCTGAATGGGTGCTGTTGTACTGAAGGCTCTAAGAATATTTCTGACGGGGATGTTATTTCTATAAGGGGATATGGAAAATATAAAATAGAGCTGTCACAGTCTGTAACTAAGAAAGGACGTTACCATATAACAGTTAAACAATACATTTAAGGATAACTACACCTAAGAGGAGGTAATTGGACTATGCTTACACCAAGCGATATACGTAACCGTATGCTTAAGACTACAATGGGTGGTTATAATAAAAAGGATACAGATGATTTTCTGGATTCTGTGTACCAAAGTTTTGAAATCCTTTATAAAGAAAATAAGGATTTAAAAGACAAAGTTGCTTCACTGAGTGACGGGGTACAATATTATAAACAAATGGAAAATACACTGCAGAAGGCACTTATACTTGCAGAAAAAACTTCTACGGAAACACAGGAAGCTGCCAAAGAAGAAGCAGCTAAACTTATAAAAGAAACTAAGGAAAAGGCAGATACGCTTTTAAATAATGCAAAAGCTGAAACTGATGCTTTAAGGAATAATACAAGAACAGAGGCGGATACACTTATGTCAGAAACCAGGGAGAAAGCAGAATCTCTCCTTGAGGAGGCCAGAATACAGTCTGACCTGATTATGACGGACGCAAAGGCACAGGCTGAAATAACTAAATTAAAGGCACGCCATGATTTTGAGGATGTACAGAAATGCATGGGCAATCTTGTAAAAAGTTATAACAGTTATTATTCACAGCTTAAAAACCTTGTATCATCACAGATGGAACTTCTTGAAAGTGATGGTTTTAAATTAGAAATACCTGATATAAATAATGTAATAGATAAAGATATAAATGAAAATGAAGAAGAAACAAATTTCTCATGGAACAATACTGTAAATAATAGTAATGGTAATAATGATAATGGCAATAATGATGACAGTGCTGCTACAGAGGAAGTACTGCCAGATGAAATATCCAGCAATGGAGAGGATATAGAGGAAGAACAGGATACACCATTTACATTTATTGATACTGAATAAATGGTTAAGGAGAAAAGTTATGGGCAGGGTAATTACAGTACATTATAATAATAAACCACTTTATAATATAACTATAGAAAACAGCTACAGAGGGCTTTCTGGTATTTTAAAAGGACTTGGTACCAGTTGCCGTAAACTGTGCATAGTTGCTGACAGTACAACAGGAAGCCTTTATTTAGATACTGTCATGGATATCGCAAAAGAATATGCAGATAAAGTTGTATCATTTATATTTGAAGCAGGAGAGCAGTCAAAGAATCTTGATACAGTAGGCAATTTATATGAAAAGCTTATAAGCGGGCATTTTGACAGGAAAGATATAATCCTTGCACTTGGAGGCGGGGTTACAGGAGACCTTGCAGGGTTTACAGCTGCAACTTACCTGCGTGGCATCCGTGTAATACAGCTTCCTACATCACTTCTTGCTATGGTTGACAGCAGTATTGGCGGTAAGACGGGTGTTGATTTCAGGGGATATAAAAATATGGTAGGGTCATTCCACCAGCCTTCTGCTGTTTATATAAATACAAGTACATTGCAAACACTTACAGATGCACAATATTTCTCTGGTTTTGGTGAAATAATAAAACATGGTCTTATTAAGGATATGAAATATTTTGGATATATTTGTGCTAATATAGATAAATTAAAAAGACGTGATACAAATGTATTAGAAGAAATAATTGCTGGAAGCTGTGAAATTAAACGTGCTGTTGTGGAAAATGACCCAGAAGAAAAAGGGGAACGTGCTCTTTTAAACTTTGGACATACATTGGGACATGCTATTGAAAAGCTTATGGATTTTTCAATGCTGCATGGTGAATGTGTGGCAGCAGGCATGGTGGCAGCTTCATATATTTCAATGGAACGTGGGATGATTGGCAGCAGTGGTTATAATGATATATGCAAAATAATAAAAGAGTTAAACCTGCCTCTGGATATAAAGGGAGTTAGTGCAGAAGAAATATTAAAGGTATCAAAAAGTGATAAGAAAATGGATGCTGGAAAGATTAAGTTTATTCTGCTTGATGGAATGGGCAATGCTGTTATAAGGGATGATGTAACTGACAGTGAAATGCTTGGGGCATTAGGACAGGTTTTAAGGGGTGTTTGAAAATATTTCATTAGGAGATTTTGGTTTGAAGAAATATATATTTGGCATTATTGGTTTTATAATACTGCTTGCAGCAGACAGGGTTACAAAGGTGGCTGCACAGACCACACTTAAAGGTACAGATGGAATACCTGTAATTAAGGGAGTATTCCGTCTTCTTTACCTGGAAAACCGTGGCGCTGCTTTTGGTGTTTTACAAAACCAGCGTTTTTTATTGCTGTTTTTTACAGCTATAATATTAATTGCAGTAATTGCTGCATATATAAAAATTCCATTTACAAAAAGATACATACCTATGGAAGTGCTCTTAGTGCTTCTGGCATCAGGAGCTATAGGAAATATGGCAGACAGGGCAATATATGGTTATGTGACAGACTTTTTGTATTTTGAATTAATAGATTTTCCTATATTTAATGTTGCTGACTGTTATGTAGTTATTGCCGCTTTTACAGCAGCATTTTATATACTATTTTATTATAAAGATGAAGATTTTGAGATATTCAAGTTAAAAAAAACAAAAGGGGATTAATATGCCAGATGAAAACTATAATGTAAGTGAAACTGAAATAAATATGCGTCTTGATAAGTTTCTGTCTGGTAAACTCCCTGGAATGTCAAGGTCATATATACAGAAACAGATTAAAGATGGTAATATACTTGTGAATGGAAGTAAAGCCAAAACAGGGTATAAAACAAGTATTAATGATATAATCCAAGTACATACAGAACCACCTGGGGAACTTGAAATAGAACCAGAAGATATACCACTTGATATACTTTATGAAGATACAGATATTATTGTTATAAATAAACCTAAAAATATGGTAGTACACCCAGCACCAGGACATTATTCTGGAACTATTGTAAATGCATTGCTGTTTCATTGTAAAGATTCACTTTCTGGTATAAATGGTATACTTAGGCCTGGAATAGTACACAGGATAGACCAGGATACCACAGGGGCTATTGTTATCTGTAAAAATGATGTTTCACATAACTGTCTGGCAGAACAGCTTAAAGTACATTCTATTACAAGGAAATATAATGCAATAGTGCATAACCATTTAAAAACAGAATATGGCACTATTAAAACTACTATAGGCAGGCATCCTGCAGACAGGAAGAAAATGGCAGTTAACGTCCAGAATGGAAGAGAGGCAGTAACCCATTATAAAGTAATTGATAATCTTAATAATAAATATACTTACGTTGAGTGCCAGCTTGAAACAGGGCGTACACACCAGATACGTGTCCATATGGCAAGTATTGGAAATCCAGTGCTTGGCGACAAGGTATATGGGCCTTCAAAGTGTCCATTTAACCTGCAGGGGCAGACACTTCATGCAAGGACATTAGGGTTTATACATCCTTCTACACATAAGTATATGGAATTTGAAGCACCGCTTCCAGAATATTTCCAGAAGCTGCTGGGAATTCTTACACAAAAGTAATACAGCTTAGTATACTATTTTGATATTTATTTTAGTATATATAAGCCACCTTTAAACTTATACAGCCAGTTAATGGCGGAATGGAGAAAAAATGGATAGTATTGATAATAAAAAATTAGCAGATTTATTGTTTCCAGATGTAGTTAATACACCAGCTTATTATGAGGAAAAATACCCATATAGGAAGCTTCCTTCAAAGGCACATGTTACACGTATGGCACCAAGTCCTACAGGTTTTATGCATCTTGGCAATTTATATAGTGCACTTGCTGACGAAAGGATTGCTCATAAAAAGGGTGGTGTATTTTATTTAAGAATTGAGGATACAGACGAAAAACGTAAAGTTGAAGGTGCTGTTGAAACTATTATAAATGTAATGCGTTATTTTAATATAGAATTTGATGAGGGTGCAGGTTTTGACAGTAATGAGGATAATAGTGCTTATGGGCCATATTTCCAGAGACAGAGAGTAGAGATATACCATACTTATGTTAAAGACCTTGTAGAAAAAGGACTTGCATACCCATGTTTCTGTACAGAACAGGAACTTGAGAAGACACGGCAGAAACAGGATGCAGATAAAATCCTTACTGGTTATTATGGTGAATATGCAACATGCCGCAATCTCTCATTTGAGGAAGCAGAAGCAAATATAAAAGCTGGTAAAGAGTATGTTATAAGGCTGCGTTCACAAGGAAACCCTGATAAAGAAATTGTATTTAAAGACAGTATCAAAGGTGAAGTAAAACTTCCAGAAAATATACATGATATTGTGCTTCTTAAAAAAGATGGAGTGCCAACATACCATTTTGCACATGCTATAGATGACCATCTTATGAGGACTACAATGGTTATAAGAGGTGGTGAATGGCTTGCATCAGTACCAATACATTATGAACTTTTCAATGTCCTTGGATTTAAAATGCCATCATACGGGCATACAGCACTTCTTATGAAATTTGATGAAGAAACAGGTGGTAAGAGAAAACTATCCAAGAGAAAAGACCCTGAACTTTCACTTGACTATTATAGGAAAGACGGATACCATCCATATTGCATGAAAGTTTACCTGCTTACATTACTTAATTCTAATTTTGAAGAATGGCATGAGAAGTTCCCTGATAAAGATATTAATGAATTTCCATTTTCAGTTGATAAAATGAGCCAGTCTGGAGCATTATTTGATAAAGACAAGCTTCATAATATCTGTAAAAATGAGCTTTCAAACTTATCAGAATACGAAATGTATGATTTCCTGCATGAATGGGCGTTAGAACATGAACCTTCCAAATGCGGCATATGGTTTGCTGATAAAGAGAAAATGCTTGGTATCCTCAGGCTTTATATGGGTATTGGAATGAAACGCAGAAGAAAAGATTTTATATATGCAAGACAGGTATTTGAACTGGTTTCTTATTTCTTTGATATTGAAGAAGGACAACAAGAGAAAGATGGTTACAGAAGTGACAGTGAAACCGTAAAAGCTGTTCTTAATGAATATCTTGCAACATACAGGCATGATGATGATAATAATGAATGGTTTAATAAACTAAAAGCTATTGCAGATAAATTTGGATTTGCTTCAGATATGAAAGCATATAAGAAAGAACCAGAAAAGTACAGGGGAAATGTATCTGATATTGCTGAAATTATACGTATTGCAATTACAGGACGTGCCAATACACCTGATTTGTGGTCAATAGTGCATGTAATGGGAGAGGAACAGATGACAGAACGCATAAAAGCGGAATTGTAATTTACAGGCATATCTTAAGGTATGTTTAAAAATTAAAAAGTGCACAAATTATGTGGCTCTGGCAATTCCAAAATTTTACCAACAAAAAGCCATGTGTAACATGGCTTTGCACGCATTTCGCTTGGATGGGATGCGCAGTGGTGCTTAAGCCCCCAAACAGTTGCTTTATGGTAAAACATTTGGAACTTGCCAGAGTAATATAATCTTTGTATAAATTTAATTTTCAAACATCAATAAATCTTTTAGTTTATTGGGTTTTGTTTAACTAAATGACAAAGCAATTTTCAAATACGGCTTATAACGGAGTTTATTATGAATATAACATATATTGGACATAGTGGTTTTCTTATGGATACAGGAAGTGCATATTTTTTGTTTGATTATTATAATGGAATAATACCAGAGATGGATACAAGCAAGCCACTTATAGTATTTACAAGCCATAAGCACCAGGACCATTTTAATCCTGGAATATTCAGGCTTGCGGATATATATCCAGGCACATTGTTTGTACTTGCTAAAGGTGTGCCATATAAAAACCTGGCTGTAAAATATTCAAAAAATATTGCCAGCCAGGGGGATTTTAAAAATATACTGCCAGTAAAAAAGGATATTTCTTTAGATGTTATATTGTCCAATGGAGAAAAACTTGGTATAAGGACGCTACGCTCAACAGATGAAGGTGTAGCGTTCCTTCTTTTATATAATGGAAAAAGATATTACCATGCAGGTGATTTGAATTTATGGATATGGGATAGTGAAACAGAAGAATATAACAGAAATATGGAGAAAAGGTATATAACAGAAATGGAAAAGTTAAAGGGGATGGAAATTGATATAGCATTTGTCCCGCTTGACCCAAGGCTTGGAGGCAATGCATATGCAGGACTTAAAACTTTTCTTTCTTATGTACATTGCAAACATGTATTTCCAATGCATTGCTGGGGTAATTATGGAATAATAGATTCTTTTATTGAGGAATATCCAGAATATAAAGAACAAATTGTAAAAATATTATATGAAAACCAATGTTACAGATTTTAGACTAGACAGAGAGGTTTTTATAATGAAAGTCCCAGTCCGTATAATTGTGTCTGATAAAATGCGTGTAAAATATACATTTTTGAGTATATTGTGTGCCTTGAAATATACAGTCAGGTAATGTATGTTATAAATATAATTTTTTTCAATTTGGCTTTGTGTGCTTGAGAAATAAGAGGAGATGTTTTAAATCATGGAATTTTATCAAGGAACATCAGATTCTGTTATAGAACGGTTATGTAAGACAATATCAAATTTTGACAGGTCATGGCTTGAAAAATGTGTGCCTGCATCAAACGGACAAATCCGGCAATTAGAAAATATTTGTGGCCAGTACGGTTACAGTGTTCCAAGGGTATACCTTGACTACCTAAGAGCAATGGGAGAAAATGATGGAGGTTTGCTTGAAAGAGAATGGGATGGTTATATGGAACCTGGCATTAGTAATATTTTGGAGCTGTTTTGTGAAGAAGATTTTGATGCAAGAGAATATTTGCAACAAGGGCTTTTGTTGTTTTCTTATCACTGGACAGGCACACATTGTTACTTGAGTGTTAGCAGGCCAGAGGACAACCCTGTAGTTACAGACAGGGAGAATCACTACTTTGCGGGGAGTCTTGAGAAATACTTATTTCAGAAAGCATTTGACATTTATCAAGAAAAATTTAAGCATGAGTCATCAGTTGGAACGTCTATTAATTCTTGCGATGCGATATTGAAAAAGTATTTATTTTCATGTTCAATTTGTGGTGGAACAGCAGAGGAAAAAATGGCATTTGTGAGGTGGCTTGTAAAGTCTCTTGGGCTTAATGAAAAGGAAACATGGTTTAGTGATGATGTCCACTATTTTAGTTATAACGGGAGTTATGCACTGAAAGTTAATATATATCACAGTTTGTTGATTGTCTTTTCGTGTGATAACATAATGCTAAAGAAAAAGATAGATTCTAAATTAAGTCATATATTTTCGTAATTATGACATTGTCTTTGTTGTATCTGTAAGAACACGAAAACGAATTGGGAGTAAAAGTAAAAATATACATTTTATGAATATTTATAAGGCATAAAATGAAAAATCAGCCAGTAGGTACAAATAAGCATTAACCAGTGTGATTATTTATATACAAATAATAATTTTGTTATGAAACCATACTGGATTAACAGCAGTGGCAATAGTATAATAAAAGAAATTATTAAAAAGTACATAATTAAAATAAAACACGTATAACTAATTGTATCCAGGTTATTCTATTATTAACACATTATAAGCCATTTCTGGCAGAAATGAGGTAATATATGAATGACAAGGCACTATTTAAATTAACAAGTGGTTTATTTCTTGTTACTGCTAAAACTAATAAGGATAACGGCTGTATTATAAATACGGTATTACAGGTTACAGCATCACCTGTCCGTATTGTAATAGCTATTAATAATAAAAATTATACACATGATATGGTAAAAGAAACAGGACTTTTTAATATTTCAGTTCTTTCAGAAACAGCGCCAATGGATTTATATAAGAGATTTGGGTATATAAGTGGAAGGGATACTGATAAATTTAGCGGTTATAGAGGGGCAGCATATTCAGATAATGGTTGTCTGTACCTTACAGAATATAGTAATGCATATTTATCAGGCAAGGTTATAGAAACTGTAGATTTAGGGACACATACACTTTTTATTGCAGATGTAACAGATGCCCAGATACTTTCATATGGAGAGCCAGTAACTTACAGTTATTACCAGAAAAATATTAAACCTGCACCTGAAAAGAAGACAGGTAATAAATCAGGATTTATTTGTACAATATGTGGTTATATATATGAAAAAGATACATTGCCAGAAGATTTTATATGTCCTGTATGTAAACATGGGACAGAAGCTTTTAAACCTATATAAAATAAAAATATTTACAAGGAAAACACATGAGAAAATATTACGAAGCTTATGATGAGCGCTATAAAACAGTACATTTAAAAGGAGTAAGCTGGTCTAGTGATAAAAGCACCCCTGTTGTATTGGATATTATTCAAAAATACCATATCAGTTTCCAAGATAGTATACTTGAAATTGGCTGTGGAGAAGGAAGGGATGCCAGGGCTGTACTGGAAAAAGGATATAACCTTCTGGCAACTGATATTTCAAAGGAAGCAATAGAGTATTGTAAAAAAACAATTCCTTTATACAAAGATAATTTTAAAATTTTAGATTGTATTAATAATAAACATCAAAGTAAATATAGTTTTATTTATTCTGTAGCTGTTATCCACATGCTTGTTTTAGAAGAAGACAGGAATATGTTTTACAGGTTTATATATGAACATTTGACAGAAGATGGGATAGCACTGGTTTGTTCAATGGGTGACGGGATTAGAGAAATGCAGAGTGATACCAGCAACGCATTTAAGCTTCAGGAGAGAGAACACAGAACAGGGAAAATGCAGGTTGTCCATACATCATGCAGAATGGTGTCATTTGAAACATTTGAAAATGAAATAACATCAAATAACCTGGTATTAATAGAAAAAGGAATTACCATGGCACTGCCAGATTTTAACAGTTTAATGTTTGCTGTTATAAGAAAAAAGTAAAATAAAAACTTATATGGAGAAAAATATGGTCGATGTATATGTAACAAGTGCTTTTAGTAAAAATAATAAAGGAGGTAATAAGGCAGGAATAATTTTAAATATGCTACACCTGGAATATAGTAAAAAACTGGAAATTTCAAAAAAACTTGGGTATTCTGAGACTGCTTTTGTACAGAATTCAGATATTGCAGACTTTAAATTACAATATTTTACTACAACAGAAGAAGTCCCATTATGTGGACATGCCACAATAGCAGCATTTTCTACACTAATGCTGCTTGGCTTGTTAGATAAACAAAATTATAAAATAGAAACAAAGGCTGGTATTCTTAATATTCAAATTAAAGAAAATGGTCTGGTATTTATGGAACAAAACTGTCCATTATATTTAGATATACTGGCTCCAGATGTATTTGAAAGGTGTATAGATAAAAATTTTATTGACAGTAGTTTGCCAATACAAATAGTTTCTACAGGGTTAAATGATATTATGCTTCCTGTTTGTTCTAAAGAACATTTAGAAAAATTATCTCCTGATTTAAAAATGATAACAAAATTAAGTAAGGAAAAAAATGTTGTTGGAATACATATATTTGCTTTATCAGAAGAACCTGGAATAACAGCAATATGCAGGAATTTTGCCCCGCTTTATGGTATTAATGAAGAACCAGCAACAGGAACATCAAGTAGTGCTTTAGCATGTTATCTTTTTAAATATTATGAAAAGAAATCTTCATATATTTTTGAACAGGGATATAATTTAGGCAGAATATCACGGATAATAGTAAATATCACATATCATAAAGATATAATTGACTCTGTTTATGTTGGAGGATATGGACATTTACTTGGTAAAAAAAGTTTATCAGTATAAATTATATTTTATTCCTGTAATATTAATTTTCTGCCTATAACCGCACATTTTGCATCTGCACCATGTCCAATCTGAGGAGTTACTGCAACTGGAAGACTGCCTGCAAAACTTTTTACTTCATCCAGAAGCATTTCCCATTGTCCGGACTGCTGTATTTCCGTAAATGTGCCAAGAAGTATGCCAGAAGCTTTATTAAATATTCCCATCTGCCAGAGGTGTGCAAGATAAGTAATTATTTGTGGAAGTTTGCCACTTCTTGCTTCAAGCAAAATAATTTTGCCTGTACAGTCTGGAAAATATTCTGTACCTGAAAGTTTTAAAAAACAGCGGATATTTCCGCCAGTTAAAATACCTTCCATATAAGAATTGTGTATAAAATAATATGAAAATCCAGGACTAATACCATTATATTGTGTAAACCATTGTCTGGCTTCTTCTTTTTTATCCCATACCAGTGTTTTAATCTGGAAAATACCTGTTTCAATACCTGTCTTTGTGTATATTGCATTACATATTGTTGTAACATCACTATAACCATAAAAACATTTAGGATGTTTTTTGATTTCTTCAAAATCCAGGTAAGGCAGGATTTCATTTGCAATATCACCGCCAGAAATATCATAAATTGCTTCTATATCATTATCTTTAAAGAAATCTATAAGAACTTTTGCACGTTCCTGGGCTGGGACACCTCTTCTAGTATATATACCTGTATTTTCTGAAATATATAAATATGGTGATAAAACTACATTATAGCCAGTTTCTTTTAAATATAAACAGAGTTCATCTATTTGTTCCCGTGCAGTCCAGGGCAGTCCGTCTGAACAGGCTGTAAGGGCAATTTTCTTCATTTTGAACCTCCTTATTAGTTATTTAATATATTTTTTGTAACATTACTATTATTTTTTCAAATTATATAACAGGGCAGTCCGTTTTTCAAGTTATTTTTCAGGAATATATAATAATGAAAATAAATTTTAAACAAACTTTAAAGAAATATTAATAGGATTATAAATAAGCATGTGGTAAATTATATATAATATTAAAAAGTTTGGAGGAAATAGTAATGGTTTATTTGCTATCTGTTGGAATAGAGTGTTTATCAACATTAATCTTTATTATTCCAGCTATACTTATTTTAAATCATACTTTATTTAAACAAAATAATTTAAATAAAGTTATTATGGTTTTTGTATTTGCATTTTATTGTATGGCAGTTTTTTCTATAACGGGTATTCCTTCATATAATACAATAAGAATTGATTTTAGCTTTAATTTAATACCATTAGCAGATATTATTAATAATCCAGCAGGGTATATTATAAATACTATACTTAATATTATTTTATTTATGCCTATGGGATTTCTAGTACCTTCTATATGGACAGAATACCATTCATTAAAGAAAACTATATTTATGGGATTTGCCGTATCAGTTATTATTGAAATATTACAGATATTCACTTTCAGGCTTACAGATATTGACGATTTAATTACTAATACGTTTGGAACATTTTTAGGATATTATATTGGAAAACTATTTTCATTTAAATTGCCATTAAAAATATCTGGCAATTTCGAAAATACTTTTATAAAATATGAGCCAGTTATTATTTTAATAATAGTTTTACTGGTTAAATTTTTCTTAAAACCTCTTTTATCTGACACAATATGGGATATTGTATTATCAGGGCAGTTATGGGAAAGTATAAAATAAAAATTTCTATATAGTGTGTAGTATTTTCAAAAATCCATAAGCCTGGAATTGCCAGGACCAAAATATTTATATACTAAAAAATTGGAAAACGTAAAAATTATATGGCTTGAAAAAAATGTAAAATCTGGTATAATGGAAATCCAAGCCGTAACCAGGCCAGGTATGTAATGAAATTAGCTGGAGGAACTATATGGAGGATATTTTTGCCCAATTTAAAAATAAACCACAAGAAGATTTGGATAAATTATTAAAAATGCCAGCAGAAGATATTAAAGACAGTTTAAAAAGTCCAGAATTTCTTGATTTTGACATGGCAGCGCAAAACAGCCCTCTTATAAGGGAAAATGCCAGAATGAGAGCAAGGGATGAAATGTTAGAATATATTATTTCTGTGGTAAATGCGGAGATAAATGGAATATCTGATGAAGATGCTTTTGATAACTGGCAGTTGTACAAAGAATTGCACAATATAGATTAACGAGGTAGTTATAATGCTTTGTAAAGATTTTTATTTAAAATATAAGGATTCCATTGTGTTAGTTTTTAATATAGAAACAAAGTCTTTAAAGGTAATAAATCCAAGGATGCTGCCTCTCTCTATAGCTAACAGGGAGCATACTTATGATATGATAAGAGTATTCTGTTCAAGCAGGCTGTTAATGATGAACAGGGAATATTGTAAAGAAATACTGACTGCCTGCGGCATTTGTGACCAGAGTGATGTAAATATATGCATTATGAGCAGGGCATTAAGTTTCCGTGATAACTACTGGATATGTGCAGCAGATTCTAATGAAACATGGAAAACAATTAATCTTTATAATAATGAATTTTCAATTCCTGTAGGTAAAGTTGCACTGACTGGTGATATGGATAATATTACAGTTGAAAATATAATTGATGACCAGCTTTATACAGGCGAACTTACTAATAAGGGGACAAGGGCAAAATGTTATATGAGGGAAGATGGCAATATATACCTTTTAAAAAGTGAGTCATACAAAGAAATTGCATCAGAAGTGATTTCACCATATATAGCATATGCTTTAGGACTTGACTGTGCAATTTATAAATATATTAAAAGGTTTGGACAAGACTGTTCAGTGTGCCAGATAACAACATCAGAAACAAGGGAAATGATACCATGCAGGGATGTTATGGAGTATTATGGTGAGTCTAAAATGAATTCTGAAAGTATGACTTATAATGCTTTTATTGGGGTAGATGCTATAAATTTTATTAAAATGCAGCTGTTTGATTATATTACTTTAAATATTGACAGAAACCGTGATAACTATGGGCTCTTATCCCAGAATGGCAAGTTTGTATCACTATATCCGGTTTTTGACCATGATTTTTGTTTTAAGGGAAAATCTGTTGAAGGATTTTATTTTCCATCAGGACTGACATTTAAGAAAACTTTATCAATGATAAAGTTAAAATATAGCCAGCAGTACCAGTTTGTATATTCAAGGCTGTTACAGGCAAAAAGTTTTCTTGAATCACAGAATTTTAAAGGAGTATTTTTAAAATATAAAACGCAAAAAGAATATGACGGCATGATGGGCAGGGTTAATGATTTATTGTGATATAATAAATAGCCAGGTATTACATATTTTATGGTACCTGGCTTTTATTATATTTAATTATGCTTTTACAGTTATATAATAGTATTATTTTCTATATAATATTGTAATGGATTTTGCCTTTATTTAATGGATAACTTGTTACTATAGGTGGCATATATATAAGTAATAATAATCTATAGTTTAATTTTCTTCTGGTTCACCAGTCAGTGGTTCAAAACATGGTGTGACATTATTTTGTTTTTTCTTTTCCTTATTTGATGCTTTAATAGCTTCTTTACAGAAATATTCCTGTGCACATATTTTCTGTGTGCCAGGTGCAGTATTGGGGATAATATAGCTTCCATCAGGCTGCATAATCCTCGCTTTTGTATTATCTGTAAGCTGTATATCAAGTATATGGATTACTTCTTGTTTTAATTCTTCATCTTCTACAGGAAAAAGTATTTCTACACGTTTATCAAGGTTACGTGGCATCCAGTCAGCACTTCCCATAAATACTTCTTCAAAACCATTGTTGTGGAAGTAAAATATACGGCTGTGTTCAAGAAAATTGCCAACTATTGAGCGGACAGTGATATTTTCACTTATGCCAGGCATACCTGTTTTAAGGCAACATATTCCACGCACTACAAGGTCAGTTTTTACACCTGCAGCAGAAGCTTCATAAAGTGCTGCAATTATGCCCTGGTCACAAAGAGAGTTCATTTTTGCTTTAATAAATGCTTTTTTGCCTTCTTTTGCAAACTCTGTTTCACGTTTTATAAGTGATATAAAACGGTCACGCAGCCATATAGGAGCTATTGCAAGTTTATTCCATACAGCAGGTTCAGAATATCCTGAAAGCATATTAAATACAGCAGTAGCATCTGAGCCTATTGCTTTCTGGCATGTAAGAAGTCCCATATCAGTATATATCTTAGCTGTACTGTCATTATAATTGCCTGTTCCAAGATGTACATAACGCCTTATCCCATCTTCTTCTTTACGGACTACAAGGGTAATTTTGCTGTGTGTTTTTAACCCAACAAGCCCGTATATTACATGGCAGCCTGCCTGTTCAAGCTTTCTTGCCCATATAATATTATTTTCTTCATCAAACCTTGCTTTCAATTCTACAAGTACAGTTACCTGTTTGCCATTTTCAGCAGCAGCAGCAAGGGAAGCTATAATTGGGGAATTGCTGCTTACACGGTAAAGAGTCTGTTTAATTGCAAGTACATCAGGGTCTTTAGCTGCCTGGCGTACAAAATTAACTACAGGTTCAAATGTTTCATATGGGTGGTGCAAAAGTATATCATGTTCACGTATCTGTTCAAAAAGGTTTCCGCTGCCTTTAAGATATTTGGCAGGCTGTGGTGTATAATTCTTTTTACGCAAGTTTTCAAAGCCTTCAATTTTATCAAACTTTGAAAGGAATGTAAGGTCAAGTGGACCATTAATTTTAAATATATCTTCTTCATTTACCTGAAGTTCGTTCTTAAGTGTTTTAAGCAGGCGTTTATCAATGCCATCTTCAACTTCAAGGCGTATAGCCTGCCCCCACTGGCGCTTCTTAAGCTGCCGTTCTATCTCCATAAGAAGGTCTGCTGCTTCATCCTCTTCAATATCAAGGTCCGCATTTCTCATAATCCTGTAAGGAAATGCTGAAAGAACTTCATAGTTAATAAAAAGCTTTTCAATATTTTTTTCAATAATTTGTTCCAGAAGTATAAAAGTTTTCTGTATACCAGTGCTTGAAGGTATTTCTACAAAACGTGGCAGCACGGAAGGAACCTGTACAGTTGCAAAATCAATATTATCTGTGTCATCACCATGTTTCTTTTTATTATAATGTGACATATATAATTCACGGAATTGTGTATTTTCGCCTGTGTCATTACCAGGTTTTATTTTAATAACAGCACCTATATTTAATGTTTTATTACGTATAAGTGGAAAAGGTCTTGATGAATCTACAGCCATTGGTGTAAGTACAGGAAATACTTCTGACTGGAAGAATTCATCTACATACTTTGACTGTTCTCCGTTTAAATCTTCATAATAAGAAATAATTTTTAAACCATTATTAACGAGATTAGGTATAACTTCATAATTGTATATATTATATTGGTCTTTAACAAGCTGGTGTGTCTTTCCGCTAATTGCTGCAAGCTGCTCTGCAGGTGTCATGCCCGCAATATCTTTTTTTGTATAATTTACTTGTACCATATCTTTAAGTGATGCAACACGTATCATAAAAAACTCATCAAGGTTTGAAGCTGTAATTGCAAGAAAACTCATTCTGTCAAAAAGAGGGCGTTCTTTATCCTGTGCTTCGCTAAGCACCCTGTAGTTAAATGAAATCCAGCTTAATTCACGGTTATAGAAATATTCAGGTTTAAGATAATTACTTTTTTCTGCCATATAAATCCTCCATTCTGAAATTTATTTTTACCAGGGACATGTTAAAATTGTTTTTTCTGTTTAAGTACAGGTATTATACCATATACTTCTTCAAAGAAATCCGAACATTTTCTGAATATGCCCTGTTCAAGTGTAATATCATAAAGTGTCCTGCCAGTTATTATAAGCTTATCATCACGCAGTTCTGCTGTAATATTCCGGAACTTCTGGCGGTGGCTTTTATCCATTGAAATAGCAAGCCTTAGTATTGCATTTAACTTAGCCGCTTTTATATAGTCTTCACTGCTAAATGAATCACTTATACCAGCATAGCTTGGAAAGTTTTCATTAGGATACCTTACAATATTTGCAACCATTGTACGTTCTCTTTGTGATATGCCTATTATTTCTGTAGACATAATAATTTTATATGAGTTTTCACCAACATCATTTAAGTTAATAAACTGCCCACAGCTGTTAAGTATAGCAGATATCTGTAATATAAGCCTGTCACGTTTTGTAAGGTGGTTCTGTTTTTTTAATGCATCAAATATTTTAAGTGAAATATCTTCTACATTATTATTATGGTCATCTTCACATTTATACCGTCTTGCAATATTTCTTGAAGTTGATATCATACTTTCAGTGAAATTGTGTGCAGGTGTTATTTTTTCTTTGCGTTCTGCAAAATCAGCTGCCATTCCATCACATAAGTTAATGCCTGAAAGCCAGATTTGTTCTGCTTTTGTTTCCTCAAATATATTATGGAAAATCATTGCAATAGGGAGCAGCAGTGTTGTCCTTTCAACAGGAGTGTTAAGTTCTTTAGAAAGTTCTTCAGGGCTCTGTGAAGTTATGGACTGGTAAAATTCTTCATACTCCTGTCTGTTAATAGAGTCTTTCTTTTTTCCTTTGGCATCAACAGGCTGCAGGTTTCCAAAATTGTGTACACTAAGGTATTTAACAAAGCTTTGCAGCTGGTTTCCTACAGCAATTATATTTTTAACGTTGTGGTCTGGAATATAAAGTGATACAAAATTGTGCAGGTCATTTGAAATATACTCATAAACAAGGTTCTGGTAATTGTCTGTTTGTGATTTCATATCTTGTAAAACTTCATTTATCCTTAAAGAACCAATCATTATGTTCTGGGTAATTACAAGCACGTTTTTATCAAAAAGTGAGAGCTGTATGCTTCCGCCTCCAACATCTACCAGCAGAGTTCCTTTCTGGATAAGTTTATGGAATGAATTTTCTTTAAGTGCTATTGATTTGTAACAAAGATATCTTTGTTCAGGATTGCTTAGGATTTTAATAAGAAATCCTGTACGCTGTTTTACCTGGTCAAGTACGATTAAATTATTGTCTGCTTCACGCAGGGCGCTTGTAGCAGTAATCATATAGTCAGTAATAGAATATTCTTTCATTTTTCCAGAAAAGCCATTTAAAATGTTACAAAGCTTATCTATAGTGTGATAACTTATATGCTGTGTGGAATATGTTTCGAGCCCAAGCCGTGCAGTGTGGTGTACAGATTCTATTTCGTGCACGCCATACTTTTTAGAAACTTCATATATACGCAGTGTTGTTTCATGTGAACCAACATCTATTGCTGCAAAAATTGTGACTGCCATATGAATACCTCCATTTAATTGTTTTATACTATTGATTTTAATGCATTTTTATATAAATTACCAGTTTAAGTGTATGTTTTTTATAAAATTTTATCCCATGTAAACTATATTACGAACATGTCTTTGCCTCCATTGCACCTGGATGGGATATGTAAGAATGTATATAACTGGACACTATGTGTTGTATAAAAAATTATGAAAAAGATATATGGATTATTTTTGTATTTTGTGTATAACTATGGTACAATTTTTAATATAAATTTGTTATCAGGATTGGGGGAATTATATGAATAAGGTAAAAACTGGAATATTAGGGGCAGGACATATGTCTGGTAAAATAATGCATACAATGCATGAAGTAAAAAGTATTATGCCTGTTGCTATTGCTTCACGCAGCAAAGAACGTGCGGAAAAGTTTGCAAAAAAGTATAAATTAGAGAAGTCTTATGGAAGTTATATAGAAATGTTAAAAGACCCAGAAATTGACCTGGTTTATATAGCAACACCACCGTCAGAACATTTTAACCAGATGAAAATGTGCCTGGAGATGGGAAAAGCAGTTTTTTGTGAAAAACCATTTACAATGACTGCACAAGAAGCAGAAGAAATTCTTAAGTTTGCAGAAGAAAAGAATATTTTTGCTGGTGAAGCTATGTGGACAAGGTATATGCCATTGTATAAGGAAGTCCAGAAGTTAAGGGACTCAGAAGAGATAGGGATAATAACTGCTATTACAGCTAACCTTGGATATCCAGTATGGGAAAGGGCACGTGTCCATACCCCGGAACTGGGTGGTGGTGCACTTTTTGATGTAGGGATTTATCCGTTAACATTTGTTGATGTTATTGCAGGTATGGATTATTCTGTTTTGCATACTGTTATATGTAAGTCATGTGGAGTGGACCAGGTTAGTGCAATAATTATGTCTTATCCATCAGGAATTGTTGTATCTATGTTAAATTCTATAACAGGACCATCAGACCGCCAGGGAATTATCTATGGAACAGAAGGTTATGCTATTGTAGAAAATGTGAATAATTATGAGAGTATAAGGGTTTATAATAAAGAACACCAGTGTACCAGGGAAATCCTGCAACCAGAACAGATTAGTGGTTATGAATATGAGTTAGAAGCGGCAGCAAAAGCAGTTCTTACAGGACAGAAAGAATGTGAAGAAATGCCCCATAGTGAAATTATAAAGATGATGAAGGTAATGGAAGATATACATATGGATATTAAAAAACAAATTTAATGTGGAGGTATTTATATGGATTTTTTTGAAGAAAAAAATGGAAGCCTGTTTTTCCAGGAAAACGGGGAAACTGTTATGGTAACTCCATGGGGAGAAAACAGCCTGCGTGTGCGCTCTGTTATATTAGGTGATATTACAGGGTATAGTGCTGCACTTCTTGATGCACCAGCAGTACAGCCAGAAATTAATATAAGTGCTACGTCAGCAACAATATGCAATGGGAATATTACAGCAGAACTTGTAGTACAGCCATGGGGCAATGCACTCCAGATTAAGTTTATTAACAAGAAAGGTGAGTGCTTATTGTCTGAAATTCCAAATGGAGGTGCATTAACCCTTAAAGCACGTCATTTTACACCACTAAATGGGGATAGTTTCCATCTTAAAGTTTCTTTTATGTCAGACCGCAACGAGAAAATATATGGAATGGGACAGTACCAACAGGAAATTATGGATTTAAAAGGATGTAACCTGGAACTTGCACACCGTAATTCACAGGCAAGCATACCATTTTATATATCAAGCCTTGGATATGGCTTCTTGTGGAATAATGCTGCTGTTGGGGAGGTACATTTTGGGCTTAATACTACAGAATGGATTGCAAATTCTACAAAACAGCTTGATTACTGGATTACAGCAGGAGATACGCCAGCACAGATTGAGGAGGCTTATGCAGCTGTTACAGGTAAAGCACCTATGATGCCAGAGTATGGGCTTGGTTTCTGGCAATGTAAACTTAGGTATTATAACCAGGAACAGGTGTTAAATGTGGCCAGGGAATACAAGAAGAGAAATATTCCATTAGATGTTATTATAATTGACTACTATCATTGGCTAAGATGTGGTGACTGGTGTTTTGATAAAGAATATTTTGAAAATCCAGAAGCTATGGTAAAGGAACTGCATGATATGGGGATTGAAACAATGGTTTCTGTGTGGCCACAGGTGGACTGGCGCAGCATAAATTTTGAAGAAATGAGACAAAAGGGGATGTTTGTTAAAGCCAATAATGGAATTGATGTACAGATGTTATTTCATGGCAATAATGTATTTATGGATGCAACAAATCCAAGGACAAGGGAATATGTCTGGGAAAAGTGCAAGGAAAATTATGCAGATTATGGAATAAATGCTTTCTGGCTTGATGAAGCGGAACCTGAGTTTACAGGATATGACTTTAACAATTACCGTTATTATGCAGGAACAGTTTCAGAAACTGGAAATATCTATCCAAGGGAATATGCCAGGCTTTTTTATGAAGGGCAGAAGAAAGCAGGACAGGATAAGATTGTAAACCTTATACGCTGTGCATGGGCTGGAAGCCAGCGCTATGGTGCACTTGTATGGTCTGGTGATATTATGTCAACATACGAGGATTTCCGTAAACAGATATGTGCAGGCATACACATGGGAATTAGTGGTATTCCATGGTGGACAACTGATATTGGAGGTTTTCATGGTGGTGTCAAAGATAACCCGGATTTCCAGGAGCTTTTAATAAGGTGGTTCCAGTTTGGAACATTCTGTCCTGTTATGAGAATACATGGATGCCGCCTGCCAGGTGAAGACATTATAAGTAAATCTGGTGAAACCCGTGAATGGACAGGGGCAGATAATGAAGTGTGGAGCTATGGTGAAGAGAATTATAATATTATGGTAAAATATATTAATATCCGTGAGCTTATACGTAATTATACGAGAGAACTTATGGAAGAAGCACACTTAAAAGGAACACCAGTTATACGTGCATTGTTTTATGAATTTCCAGAGGATAATGCCTGCTGGGATATTACTGATGAATATATGTATGGTCCAGATTTACTTATTGCACCAGTATGTTACCAGCATGAAACTAAAAGAAAAGTTTATCTGCCAGAAGGAACTGTTTGGACAAATTCATCAGATGGAAAAGAATATAAAGGTGGTGGATGGTATGAAATAACAGCACCTATTGAAACAATACCAGTTTTTTTGCGTAATGGAAAGCAGGATTATCTTATAGGGAAAATATAGGCATAAATATATAATAGAAATACTAAAAAGGCATAAAATCTTATTAAATTATTAAGAGTTTATGCCTTTCATGGTATTTATTTTAAGTTCTCCCATTTTTTAGTATACAAGTATTTTAGCTATGGCAATGCCAAAGCATTTATATATTTATTAGACTTTCAACTTTCCCGCCTTCTTCATAGACGTGAACTGTTAAAAATAGCTGGACTAGCTATAATATAAATTTTTATATGGTCTATCCACCTAAAGTAATATCCTGTTCCTGATACCATTGTAAAGCATCTGTAAATTGTTTTTCCTGGAAATCTGGCCATAATTCTTTTACAATATAAAAATCCGAATAGACGGTCTGGATAGGCAGAAAACCGGATAAACGGCACATTCCGCCCCACCGGATAACCAAGTCAATTCTTGGTATTTCCTGGGATGCCCATCCATTCTTCATGTCCCATTTCCAGCCGTAGTTTATTAGGAAGTTTACCTTTAATGTCTTGTTATTACAAGTAGTTTTATTCCTGTGGCCTGTATATGGAAACAGTTCTTCAGGAAAACATGAGGAACTTGTATTGCCAATTACATATAATTCTGTATTTTCTTGTCCAGCCATTTTAACAGCCCTTATACATGCTTTTGAAAATGCAGTAACCTGTTCTTTTGGACGCTTACAGTTATCTACTGTAAATCCATAATAAGTTAATTCTTTTATACCATAATTCTGTGCTATTTTAATCAGCTTTAAACCTGGTTCTAGTCCATGTACATAACCTTCTTCTTTTTTTAATCCATTTATTTTTGCCCACCGTCTGTTACCATCTGGAATAATACCAATATGTTCTGGAATACGTTTCATAATATCCTCCAATACTTTTAACAATATATCTGTATAAATTACTACAGCACCAGATAAGTAATCCAGGTTTTGTAGTAATTAAATAAACAGCTTTTATAAATGTGGACAGATTTTAAAAATTTATACATATAATCTGGCAAATTATTTTTAGATTTTGTTATATCAGAGATTAATTACCTGCTAAATATTAGTATCCAGATATTGTAATATAAATTAGTATCATATATTGTTTCCGTGTGGTAAAACTTATTAGTTTGTATATAATGTATTGGTCAGAATTCTTTAAAATATTTTTTATATGTTATTATAAAAAGTATTACAGAAAAAGCTGTTGCCAGATAATCCGTTACAGGCTGTGCTATTACAAGCATCTGTGCTGTATCTGACACTGCATTTAAAACAAGCAGTATAGGTATAAATAGAAGTCCTTGCCTTGATACTGAAAGTATAAGTGATGGCAGTGCTGCTCCTGTGGATTGTATTGCATTAATCATTACAAATAATATCCCTAATACAGGACCAGATATTATATATATCCTTGAGAATGTAAAACCAAAACTAAAAGCATCTTTATTTTCGAGAAAAGCTGTTACAAGTGGTGCCGCACCAAAATAGCATATTATTGTCATAACAATGCTCATTGCAAGTGCAAGGCAGAGTGAGAATTTTAAAACTGCCATATACCTTTGTTTGTTTTTAGCACCAAAACAATAGCCAAGAAGTGGCTGTATACCAGTACCCAGGCCTATTAGAAGCATAACTACAATCATATTTACTTTCATTGCAACACCAAGTCCTGCAACTGCCATATCACCATAAACTTTCATAAAGTTATTGATAATAATATTTGATGTGCTCATAAGTATACTGTTAAATGATGCAGGCACACCGATTGAAAGTACACCAGATGCTATATGGTTCCCTGCTTTGTAGTCTTTTAAATGTATTGAAAGCAAAGAGTTCTTTGATACCAGGTGCATTATATAATAAATGCTTGCTAGTATATTTCCAATAGTAGTTGCTATTGCAGCACCTGCAATATTCCATTTGAATAAAAGTATCATTACTGGGTCAAGTACTATATTTGCAACATTTCCAATAATCATTCCTACCATTGCCTTTTGGGCATATCCTTCAGACCTTATAATATTGCTGAACATATTCGATATAATTAAAAATGGGATTGAAACAGCTAATATTGAAAGGTATTCAGAAGTATATGCCATTGTTTCGTCACTTGCGCCGACAAGCAGGCATATAGGTTTATTTAATACCCATATTAAAAACATTGAAATTACTCCGGTTACAAGACCTGTCCAGAAACAGAATGAAGAAATGTTTTTAGCTTTTTCGTTATTACCTTGTCCTAACATTCTTGAAATAAGAGAAGTACCACCAATTCCAAATAACATTCCTATAGCCATAAATATAAGAAATGCAGGTGTGGCAACTGATACTGCAGCAACCATATATGCATCTTTGGTCTGTCCAATAAAAAATGTATCAGCAAGGTTATAAGCAAGTACCATTATCATGCTTATAATAGATGGTATAGCATTGTTTAAAACTGCTTTAGGGACAGGTGCATTTTTAAAAATTTCTGTTGTTTTATCTTTCATGTGTAAATACTTCCTTTCTTTATAATATTAAAATAGTTTGCTATAAACATTTGTATAGTTCATATGCAAACTATAATATTTTACAAGATTTTCCTTGGAATTTCAAGAGGAATTTAAAAAATGCACACGTCCGTTTAATATAATTAGTTTCTAAAGAAATGCAGGCTTGTTTCCTGTTATAAATATTTTAGAATGTATTTTAAGTAAATAAGGATAAAAGAAAAATTTGCCAATTATTATGTTTTTGGTGTATAATAAATCTAATGTATAAGATTATTTCTTTTGTTTGGATTGCCTGTAGTTATATTATACTATAAAATGGGTCTTGTACATTATTTATTTAAAAAAGTTGTAAACTGTTGTATTTAATTTATATATTTGGAAAAGGAAAGGTTTTATGGTATATTTTATTGCTGATACACATTTTTCAGAAGAAAATATAATATTATATGAAAACAGGCCATTTAAAAATACTGAAGAAATGGATAGTGGACTTGCCAGCCGCTGGAACCAGGTTGTAAATAATAATGATGATGTATTTGTTTTAGGAGATTTTGGAGCAGCTGGCAATGAAAAGGCTATATTAAGAAAATTAAATGGCAGAAAATTTCTTATTAAAGGAAACCATGATATAGAAACTAATAAATATTACCGTGATTCAGGATTTGAAGAAGTTTATGATTATCCAGTGATTATTAAAGATTTCTGGATATTATCACATGAACCATTATATGTAAATACAAATATGCCATATGCCAATTTATTTGGGCATGTTCATAATTCACCAATAATAAAAACATGTAGCAGCCAGCATTATTGTGTTTCTGTTGAAAGGATAAATTACACTCCAATATCTTTTGACAATATTATTTCAATAATAAAAAGCCAGAAATAATAAAATTATATTATCTGCCATTTATATAATGCTTCCATATTAATTATAATGTCAAGCGGATATTCTCAATCCGCAATGCCTGCAAGCAGGCATTGGCTACTTGCCAAATAACAAACCAACCTTATTGCCGCTTTATGGCAGTCTGGCAGGAGCCCAATCTCCTGCCAGACTAAGTAAGCCCTGGTAAATCAAACCCACCGCTTAAGAAGCGTGTATTTTAAAGGGCTTACTTAATGAGGTTAAAATATCCAGTTAGTGCACTGGCTCCTATAAACTCTAAGAAAGTTTTACAATTACAAGGTGACAGCATATTGGTAAATTCAAGAGTTTCCTGTTCCATTTCAGAATATGCATTATCATCAATAAGCCCTTGTGGAAGAAACCATCTTACTACAATACCGTCATCAAATTCCACTAAAACTGTGTCTCCTGCTGTATTTAATGCTTCTATTCTGGAAAAATAGCTTTTCTCTGGGTGTAATGCTATGGCAAATGCTTCTTCATTGTCTTGTGACAACCAGCTCATAAGGTCCAGAAAACAGCCTCTGTTTATTTTTTCTACAGGACATGGAATAATAGTCCATTCTTCGTGTTTGTAATACCTGCTGATTTTAGGGCTGTCAATAAAGAGTTCACTATATTCTTTAAGCATATGTGGAACAAAGTCTTCATTTTTGAAACATCCAATAATATATCTTGTATATTCATTTTCTGGAAAAAAATAGCCTGTTTTATTTTTCTTCATTAAATCCCTCCCGTTACTATTGGTTTATGTCTGCTTATGTATTGTTATGCCATCTTTTGCAGTCTGTCTATAGCTTCGCTATGTTTCAAAGTTACTTTTTTTAGATTGTTTATGTCTATTTCCATTGCATCAATTTTATCAATTCCATGCTGGTAACGTTTATATGTGCCAGTATAACAGGATTCTATTTCTTCCAGCCTTGGTAATATTACATTTTCCTGGAATATTTTTACTGCCTGTAAGTCTGCTTTTACCGCTTGTATTTCTGCACATAAGCCTGTTTTTAAAGCCTGTATTTCATTATTGACAGGTTTTAATTTAGCATCCATCATATTAGACATTGCTAATAACATTTGTTCATCTGTCATTTTAACACATCCTTTCTATAATTGTTATAACAACTGTGTACTTTGTAGATATTATAACATATATTGTAAAAAAGTAAACCCTGTTAATTACCAGATATGTTAGATTATATTAATAAATAATTCAAATAAAAAACCAGGCATTAACACCAGTGACAGCAATTATAATCTCTGCAGGTTCTTAAATGGCTTACCTGATAAGGTTAAAAAACCGCAATAAATAGAAATTAAACCGCAATAATTGATTAGAATACTTTTAATTAATGTTATACCCTTAAAAAGGATACTATCATTTAAAGGTATTTTTTATTATTGATTTTAATTATATATAGCAGGGAGAAAGTATGTTAAGAATTGCAAAAACTGAAAACGGATTAACCAGGGGTCTGCCAGCACCGGACCCACGTATTACAGTATTTAAAGGTATTCCTTTTGCAGCACCGCCTGTATATGGAAACAGGTGGAGGGCACCAATGCCGTGTAGTAACTGGGAAGGGATATTAGATGCTTATAAATTTAAACCAATACCAGTGCAGGACAGACCTGGAATTGGAGATGATATTTACTGCAGGGAGTGGCATGTTGAACCGGATATTGAGATGGATGAGGACTGCCTGTATCTTAATGTATGGACTAATGCCAAGACAGAAGACAGTTGTCTTCCTGTATTAGTATGGTTTTTTGGTGGTGCACTGCAGTGGGGTTATACATCCGAAATGGAGATGGATGGTGAGCGTATAGCAAGACGGGGAATAGTAGTAGTTACTGTAAGTTACAGGCTTAATGTGTTTGGTTTTATGGCACATCCAGAACTTACATTAGAACAGCCTGAAGCTCCTGCCAATTTTGGAAGTTTAGACCAGCAGGCAGGGCTTAGGTGGGTAAAAAGAAATATAAAAGCATTTGGTGGTGACCCAGATAATATTACAATAGCAGGACAGTCTGCAGGCGGAGGCAGTGTGCTGTCACATATGGTCTGTAAAGAAAACAAGGGATTATTCCAAAAAGCTGTTGTAATGAGTGGAATGATAAGAAACCCCTATGAAAGGGATTTTGTTTTTGCACCTGAAAGTATGGACAGTGCACAGGAAAATGGCAGAAGGTTTCTTGAATTTGCAGGGGCAGAAAATATCAGCCAGGCAAGAATGATGGATGCAAAGTATCTTAGCAGGAAATATGCAGAATATGTAAAGAAATATCCAAGAATGCTGACAGTTTGTGACCAGAGGTTTTTAATGGGTAATCCTCTGGAGCTTATTGCAGAAGATAAATATATTAAAGTCCCAGTAATGGCAGGAAATACTAAGGATGAGTTTTTAAATACAATTACTGCTGCTACAGAAGAAGAATTAAAAGAAAAAGCGGAATTAATATTTGGTGGAAAAGCAGAAGAATTCATGGAATTTAAGGAAAGCCATGTATACAGCAATAACGGTTATGCACCTGTAAGCGGAATAGAATGTGCTGTTAAAGAAACATTTCTTAAAACAAGGGAAAATGGTAACAACGAGAACTGTTATTATTACTGCTTTGATGCAGATATTCCTGGATGGGATAATCCTGGAAGCTTCCATTCTGTAGATTTATGGTTCTTCTTTGAAACACTTGCCAAATCCTGGAGGCCTTTTACAGGAAGACATTATGACTTGGCAAGGAAAATGTGTGATTATTTATGTAACTTTATTAAAACAGGAAATCCAAATGGCACTGGTACTGATGGGGAAGAACTGCCAGAATGGAAGCCTTATACAGAAGAATGTGCATGTGAAATGCTTTTCAGGACAGATGGCATAAGGGTAAATACTGGTACTGAAAAACCATTTACCAGATTTATAATGGAACAGACTGGAATTACTAAAAATACATGTAAAAAGAAAGAAGCATATAATCCGTACCTGCCTTCATGGGAATATATACCAGACGGTGAGCCATATGTTTTTGATGGAAGGTTATATATATTTGGTTCGCATGACAGATTTAACGGGTATGTATTCTGCCCTGGAGATTATGTATGCTGGTCGGCACCAGTAGAAAATTTAGGGGAGTGGCGTTATGAAGGGGTAATTTACAGTAAGACGGATGACCCAGCAAATACTGGTGGCAATATGTGTCTTTATGCTCCTGATGTGGCAAAAGGGGCAGATGGAAGGTATTATTTATATTATGTATTAGATAGATTACAGACTGTTTCAGTTGCCGTATGTGATACACCTGCCGGACATTATACGTTTTATGGGAATGTACATTATCCTGATGGCACACTGCTTGGGGAAAGGGCTGGTGACCAGCCACAGTTTGACCCAGGAGTGCTTTTTGAAAAGGATAAAGTTTACCTGTATACAGGTTTTTGTGGAAAAGGTGATAAATCAAGGACAGGAGCAGCAGTAACTGTACTTGGTGAAGATATGCTTACAGTTATAAAACCGCCAGCTATAATTGTCCCAGGCAGTGAATATAGTGAAGACACAGGTTTTAAAGGACATGCATTTTTTGAGGCTTCCTCAATAAGGAAAGCAGATGGCAAATATTATTTTATATATTCTTCAGAAGTAATGCATGAATTATGTTATGCAGTTAGTGAAAAGCCAGACAAGGATTTTGTATATGCAGGTGTACTTGTAAGTAACTGTGATATTGGGATTAGTACATACAAGCCGTCAGATAAGGTTATGGCATATGGCGGGAATAACCATGGAAGCATAATAGAAATTAATGGGAAATGGTATGTTTTCTACCACCGCCAGACTAATGGTACATGGTATAGCAGGCAGGGATGTGCCCAGTATATTGAAAAGGACAGCAATGGCATGTTCAGACAGGCAGAAATTACTTCATGCGGTTTAAATGGCAAAGCACTGGAAGGAAAAGGTATACATCCTGCATATATTGCCTGTAATATGTATACAGATAAATTTTCTTTATATGCTGGGGAAGGAGACAGTTTCCCAAAAATAACACAAGACAGCAGTATAGATACAGGATATATTGCCAATATACAGGATACAGCAACAATAGGATTTAAATATTTCAGCTGTAAAGATATAAAGAAAATAAAAATCTGGACGAGAGGATATATTAAAGGAGTATTTGAGGTACGTCTTGCCTGGGATGGCAGGTGTCTGGCCAGGATACCTGCCAGGTTTTCAAATATATGGGAAGAAAACCAGGCAGATATTGCAATACCTGATGGTATATGGCCTATATACCTTACATTCAGGGGAGAAGGCAAAGGAAGCTTAAAAGCATTTGGACTTTATTAGATTTGGAGGGGGTTATGGCCAGAAATCCAGTTATATGGTCGGATTATCCAGATATAGATGTAATCCGGGCAGAAGATACGTACTATATGGTTAGTACAACTATGCACTTTATGCCAGGTGCAGTGATATTGCGTTCATATGATTTGTGCCATTGGGAAATAATTTCATATGTATATGATACCCTTGACAGTACAGAAGGACAGAAACTTTCTGATGGGAAAGGTATTTATGGAAAAGGAATGTGGGCTGCTTCCTTAAGATACCATAAAGGGGTTTTTTATGTATGTTTTGCTGCAAATGATACAGGAAAAACATACCTGTTCCAGTCAGAAAATATTTATGGACCATGGAAGAAACAGTATATAGAAGGGTTTTACCATGATGCTTCCCTGTTATTTGATGATGATGACAGGATTTATATAATGTATGGAAACCGCCAGATATATATTACAGAACTGGAACCTGATTTATCAGGCCCGTTAAAAGGCGGGCTGGACCGTATGGTTCTTGAAGATAGTGATAATTATAAACTTGGGTTTGAAGGGACACATTTATATAAAATTAATGGAAAATATTATGCCTTTTTTATACATTGGGCAAAGAATGGAAACGGACGCCGAATGGAAGCATGTTATGTGTCAGATTCACTGGACGGACAGTTTAAAGGTGGTGACATACTTGATGATTCATTTGGCTATATAAACGCAGGTGTTGCCCAGGGAGGCATAGTACAGGCACATAATGGAAAGTGGTATGGAATGTTTTTTCAGGACAGGGGCGCTGTGGGGCGCTGCCCTTTCCTTGTTCCAATGCATATTGAAGATGGGTTATTTATTCCAGATGGCAGAAAAGTTCCAGAAGAGATAGAAATTACAAGTACAAGACCAGGGCATATTTATAAACCTTTAAATGAAAGTGATAATTTCTTGTACAAAGCAGACAATAAAGGAAAAATACATTTAAAAAAAGCATGGCAGTGGAACCATGAGCCAGATAACAGTTTATGGTCAGTTACTTCTAAGCCAGGGCACTTAATAATAAAAACAGACAGGTTAAGTAGTAATGTTACAATGGCAAAAAATACACTGACACAGCGTATGTATGGACCTGCCTGTACAGCAGAAGTACAGATAGACGGAAGCGGTTTAAATAACGGGGATTATGCAGGAATTTGCGCTTTCCAGGAATTTTATGGTTTCCTTGCATTAACCAGAAGGGAAGATGCATATGAAATAGTATTACAAAAAAAGGGGTTGCCAGAGAGCAGCAAAACCGGTATTCCAGATGATGTCCGCCATGTACCAGTGGAATGTGCAAAAGTTAAAGCAGGTAAAAAGGCTTGTTTAAAAATAACCTGTGATTTTACAGATGGCAAGGATAAAGCATATTTCTTCTATAAAGAAAATGGAAAATGGAAAGAAATAGGAAACCCGTTGAAAATGGTATTTAAACTTAGCCATTTTACAGGATATAGGTTTGCATTATCTTATTATTCTTCAAGACTTGCTGGCGGGATAGCAGATTTTTCTGGCTTCCAGACTGGACAGGAGGTGTATGGGGATGAAAAGAATAAGTAAAAAAGGGCATAGTTTAGAAGTTCCATTCTATAAAAGTATTTCCCTGCGTCTTATTATCTGTTTTCTTATACCTGTAATTGGAATACTTGTTCTTGGAAGTGTTTCTTATAACAGTGCATCAAAGGCAATTATTAACAGTTATAAAAAGTCTATAAGCCAGACTGTGGGTATGCAGCAGAAATATATAAACCTTGCTGTTTCAAGTGAAATAGATGAATTTAAAAACTATTTTACAGACAGCAGTTTAAGGACATTTTTTGGCGGAAAGATGGATATTATTGAAGCAAGCAATTTGAAAAAGAAATACAACAGCAGGCTTGTAAGCAAACTGTCTATGGATGAAAAGGCAGGCGGGGCGTATTTTATTGCAGATGGTGGAAGAAGCCTGCAGGGCGGCAAAGCTTTGCTTCCTGCTGATGCTTACAGTGCATACATGGAAACAGGGCAGGGTGCCATAGTTAATGCAAATCCTAACGACTGGCTTTTATTTGGGCAAGATAAAGAAGCTGATGGTGTGCTTGGTATAGATACACAGGCTTACAGCGTAAGGATTGCACGCAGGTTCCAGGGACAGGATGTATGTTTAATAGTTGATATTGACAGGGAATTTATACGTAGTGTATTAGCATCAATAGATACAGGAAAAGGTGGCTGTGTGGTACTGGTTACAAGTGATGGCAAAGAATTTTATACAGAACCAGGAATAGAAATAAAAAATACATTAATTTATGGCACAGAAATCTATAATAAGGCAGTTGCAGCAGCAGAACCAACAGGAAACCAGATGGCTGTTATAAATGGCAATGAAAGCTTATTTGTGTATGGAAAGATGGAAACTGGAAATGCACTTGTCGCAGCAGTTATACCTTCGGGACGGCTGCTGGCTGAAACCAAAGAAATAAAAATGGTATCATTTCTACTTACAGCAGTATTTGCTATACTGGCATTAATTCTTGGCCTTTTAATATCAAGAAAAATATCAGGTATAATTAACTATATTTTACATAAACTTCACAAAGTTGCTGGTGGTGATTTAACAGTACATCTTGAAAGCAGGAACAGGGATGAATTTGGGCTTTTATGTGATGGTGTCAACCAGACAGTAAGCCAGATGAAAGCAATACTTGAAGATGTAAAAAGTGTAAGCTCAGAATTAAATGATACTATTTCTTATGTAGCAAAAGCCACCAATGTATTTATAGAAACTTCAGAGAATATTAAAAATGTGGCTGCTGAAATTGAAACTGGTGCTGGAAAGCTTGACAAAGGTTCAGTGGACTGTCTTGGCAATATGGAACTTTTATCAGGGATTATTAGCAATGTAAGTGCTAATACAATGGAAATAAGCAGGCTTGCTGTAGAAACAGGTAAAACAATAAGCTCAGGGATAGATATAATAAAAGGGCTGGGCGAAAGTACAGAAGTAACTACTAGTATAACAAGAAATGTAATATCTTCAATACAGGAACTTGAGAAAAAGTCAAAGTCAATAAGTATAATTGTATCTGCTATTAATGATATTTCTGAACAGACAGGTCTTTTGTCTATAAATGCTTCTATTGAAGCGGCACGTGCTGGTGATGTTGGAAAGGGCTTTGTAGTTGTGGCGGAAGAAATAGGAAAACTATCTGGACAATGTTTAGAATCAGCAGGACAGATATCTGGAATTGTTACTGAAATTATAAAACAGACAAATGATGTTGTCTTGGCAGCAAAAGAAACCGAACAGGCTGTATCTTCACAGTCAGGGATAGTATCAGGGACAACACAGTCATTTATGCAAATTGGAAGCCAGATAGATAATTTATCGGGTGCACTGGAAACAATTACAAATAATGTACATGATATGGATATATCAAGGAATAAGACTCTTGGAACTATTGAAGATATATCTGCAGTATCTGCAAAAACGTCAGAATGTTCAGAAAATGTAAGCCTGGCAGCGTTAAAACAATCAGATGCGATTAAAGATTTGGACAGTTTAGCAAAACAGCTGCATACAAAAGCTGATTTTCTGGTTGAAATTTTAGGTTCATTCCAGTTATAATTATAAATTTTTAAACAATACACAAAAAGTGCAGGAAAGAAGTAAAGGTGAAAGAAAAATAGAAGAAAGGGTAAAATGCAAACACATATCTTTCATCCTTTGTGTTTGCGCCTCAAATGAAAATGCAGGAATTTCTGCTTGAGGCTTGGTGCAAATTATGAATGGACTGGCAGCGCCAAAAGACCCAGAGAAAAAAAGGGATTTCTTTTATATTATAAAAAATAAAGATATTTTTGGTACAAAAATGGAAGATGGCAGAGGCATACAATATTTGTACCAGGATGACGGAAGGCTTATAAACAGTGCAAAGATTACTGGAGGAATTACAGATGGAACAGAACTTAGGCTTCTTGAAGATACAGAAGGTTTTAAGAAACTGGTACATAGTATAGGGGTTTCTGTTGAAACACCAGACCCAGAAGAAAATGTTCTATTTATACTCCAGATGTATGGCAGGAATGACATATATGGAGGTGGCACTGAATTAAAATTATATTTAAAAGGAAATGGTACTGAAATAAGGATTTATCTTGATAAAATTACTTGGAAGGAAGATGATTTTAAGCCTGGTCAGATTAAGGTAATTATGGAAAAACCTGGTCAGACTGCAAAATTAAATGTAAGGTTTTACCTTAATGATGGCTATTCTGCACCAGAAATTAATGAAGAAAAGGAAATTGATTTTAATTGTACAGATTATAAACATATAATTGCAAGCTCACTTGTATCAATGGGAGACACTACAAGGCTTAAACGTGCAATAGACAAAGCAGAAAATGGCAGGGATATATGTATTGCATATATAGGCGGGTCAGTAACACAAGGGGCTGGTGCGGTGCCAATTAATACAGGATGTTATGCATATAAATCTTATTGTGGTTTTAAAGATAAATATGGAACTGGAAATAATGTACATTTTATTAAAGCTGGAGTAGGAGGCACACCATCAGAACTTGGAATAATACGTTTTGAGCGTGATGTACTAAGGGATTATATAGTAGAACCAGACATTGTTATAATTGAATTTGCTGTAAATGATGAAGGTGATGAAACAAAAGGTGTTTTTTATGAAAGCCTTATAAGAAAGGTATTAAAGATGCACTGTAAGCCAGCGGTAATACTTTTATTTTCTGTATTTGCTGATGACAGCAATTTACAAGAACGTATGATACCTGTAGGGGAGTATTATAACTTGCCAATGGTTAGCATAAAAAATGCAGTAACAGAACAGTTTTATAAAAAAGATGGCAAAGGAAGGGTATTAACTAAAAACCAGTTTTTCTATGATATTTACCATCCTTCTAATGCCGGGCATAAGATTATGGCAGACTGTCTTTTATATCTGTACAAGCAGGCAGAAACTAGGAAAAACCTGGAAGGCCAGAAAAAAAGTACAAGTAAGCTGTTATTAAAAGAACCTCTTACTGGCAGTACATTTGAAGATATAAAGCTTCTGGATAAAAGGAATACTTATAATAAAGCAGAAATAATTCCTGGTGGTTTTACTGGTACAGACAATATATTGCAATGTGTGGAGATGGATGCTTCACTTGAACCTGTTCCACAGTTTCCTTATAACTGGTACTATGATGGAAGCAATACAGATATGCCATATTTTGACATGTGGATTGTATGCCGGGCACTTGTACTGGTATTTAAAGATTCAGGGGAAACTGATGCAGCAAAGGCAGATATTTACATTGACAATAAACTGGTAAGGACAGCGGACCCTTATATTAATGGATGGCTGCATTGCAACCCTGCTCTGGTAATTAATGAAAATAAAAACGGAAGACATTTTGTACATATAGAAATAAAAAAAGAAGATGTAGAAAAGAAATTTACAATACTTGGATTTGGGTATGTAGTATAAAAACACATAATTTATGCTGGTGTACCAAAGCCATAACAAGAAATGGAGGAAAAAATAATGGTAAAAGCAGTAAACCCAGTTTTAAGCGGATTTTATCCAGACCCGTCTATATGCAGGGCGGGCAAGGATTTTTATATGGTTAATTCAAGCTTTGCATATTTTCCAGGAGTGCCCATTTTCCATAGCAGGGACTTGGCACATTGGGAACAGGCAGGCAATATTCTTGACAGGCAGGAACTTCTTCCACTAGATGGAAGTGAAATATCAGAAGGAATATATGCACCAACTATACGTTATAATAATGGTACATATTATATGATTACTACTAATGTAAGCCATGGTGGCAATTTTATAGTAACAGCAGAAAAACCGGAAGGACCATGGTCTGGCCCATATTATCTTGGAGAAGAAGCTAAAGGGATTGACCCAAGCCTTTTCTTTGATACAGATGGAAAGTGTTATTATACTGGCACAAGACCAAATCCAGAAGGGGTACGTTATAACGGTGACTGGGAAATATGGATACAGGAACTGGATTTAAAACAGATGAAACTTACAGGTGAAAGCATGGCAATATGGAAAGGTGCCCTGAAAGATGTTATCTGGCCAGAAGGACCACACATTTATAAAATTGGAGATTATTATTACCTGTTACATGCAGAGGGCGGTACTGGTCCAGAACACAGCATAAGTGTGGCAAGGAGCAGGAATTTATTCCAGTGGTTTGAAGGCTGTCCAAGAAACCCTGTTTTTACCCATAGAAACCTTGGTATGGATTATCCTGTAATTTATGCAGGACATGGAGACCTTGTTGATGACGGAAATGGCAACTGGTATATAATAATGCTTGCATCACGTCCATGTAAGCGCCATAGCAGCATGGGAAGGGAATCATTCCTGGCAGAAGTGGAATGGGAAAATGGCTGGCCTGTAATTAATCCTGGAATTGGAAAGCTTTGTAAAAGCATGGAAATCCCGTTAGAGGAATACAGATTTGCTAATGAAATATCCCATCATGACCATTTGCATTTTTATGATAACAAACTGGATGACAGGCTTCTTGGAATACATACAAGAAATGAGGAACAGTATTCACTAAAAGCAAGAAAAGGATTTTTAAGGTTGTTTACAAGGAAAGAAAAAATAGAAGATAAAACTAATACATCATACCTTGGAATACGCCAGAAGGATTATTGCTTTGAAGTGCGTACAGGGCTTGAATTTACACCAGCCAATAATGAAAGTGCAGGTTTAGTATATTACCAGAACCATGAAAACCACCTGCGTATGGAGATAAAAAAGAAAGGCAGCAGTAATATGTTCTATGTTGTAGAACATATTAAGGGGATTAGCAATATTATCTCTGGAACAGAAATTGGAAAAGGGATGGCAGAAATTATATTAAGGGCAGAAAACCAGAAAGCATCTGTATATATAAAAACAGAAGGAGAACAAAAACTGGCTGCAGAAAATATAAACCTGCTTCCATATACTACTGAAGAGGCAGGTGGTTTTGTAGGATGTACAGCTGGCATGTATGCATCTTCCAATGGGGAAAACAGCAGTAACTATGCGGATTTTGCATGGTTGTCATATGATGCAGTATAAATAATATTAATATACAGTTTCCAGTGTTTCTTTTGTGGCATTGCTGTACCTGTAACTGTGTTTTACAGAAGAAATATGGAAACTGTATAATCTTTATAAATCATTGGTTTGTGTAACATTTATAAACATATTGCGGTATTCTGTAGGAGTACAATGGTTAATCAGTTTAAACATACGTATAAAAGCAGAAAGGCTTGAAAAACCAGAATTTAGTGCAACTTCAGTCACAGATATTCCAGGGTTTGCAAGTAATTTCTGGGCGTGTTCTATTCTTTTCAGGTTGAGGTATTTATAAAAAGTAGTAGTAGTAATTTGCTTAAACAGCCTTGTAAAATGATATTTACTAAAACCAGCAAGTTTTGCAATTTTATCAAGGTTTAAATCTTCTGTACAGTGTTCATTAATATAATTGCAGATAAAAATAAATTTTTCTGTATATTCCTTATTCTGGTAGTCCATTCCATTGAAAAATACAGAATTGCTAGTATAATTGCGTCCAACCAGCACAAATATATTTAGTAATTTTGAATAAATAATTGTTTCCATTAAAATATTACTATTATTGTATTCTTCATTTATCTGCAACAGCAGGTTACATATATGTTTATGTATATCATGTGGGTTTTCTTTTGTTATCTTAAGGACTGGTGACATAAGGCTTAGAATAGATTCAAATTCCCTTATTGCAGTAAACATTGTAATTTCAGCCTGGAAGATTATACGCCTGCCTTTGCCATGGGCTTTTAGTGAATGGATAACCCCAGGACATATAAATATAATATCTGTAGGGTTTAATGTGATAGTATGTCCTCCAACTACAACGGAGTATATATTTTCTATTGGCATAATAATTTCAACAGGAGTATGCCAGTGGTCTGGATAATCTTCTATTTGTACATTGTTGTACAAACGTAGCCTGGTATCTTTTCTATAATTAACTGTTTCACGTATTCCATTTAAATTTTCTATCATATTAATCCTCCATGTCATACCTTTTACAGCACAAATAGTAATGAAAAATATTTTTTGTACAATATTTTTATTTTAATCTTGTTTAGTATTTAAGGCAAGATATAAAAAGCAATAATTGATAATCCAGTGGCAATAATTAAGAAGATGGCAGTGACAGGTTCTGGTATAGTAATAAATAATAAATATTTTAATAATAAGGAGTGAAGAAATGAGCCAGAAAACAAGAGAGTATGCACATGAACTTGTATCAAAAATGACTATTGAAGAAAAAATGAAACAGATGCTTTATGATTCACCAGCTATTGCAAGACTGGGAATACCTGGATATAACTGGTGGAATGAAGCCCTTCATGGTGTTGCGAGAGCTGGTGTTGCAACTGTTTTTCCACAGGCAATCGGTATGGCAGCGGCTTTTGACCCGGATTTTTTATATAAAGTTGCTGATGTTGTATCAACTGAAGGACGTGCAAAGTTTAATGAATTTTCAAAACGTGGAGACCGTGGAATATATAAAGGTCTGACTTTCTGGGCACCTAATATTAATATATTCAGGGACCCAAGATGGGGACGTGGACATGAAACTTTTGGTGAAGACCCATATCTTTCAGCAGAACTTGGCATAGCATATATAAAGGGCCTGCAGGGTGAAGACCCTGAACATCTTAAATCCGCTGCCTGTGCAAAGCATTTTGCAGTACACAGTGGTCCTGAGGAGCTGCGCCATGAGTTTGATGCAAAGGTATCAGACCATGATTTGTATGATACATATCTTTATGCATTTAGCAGGTGTGTAAGGGAAGCAAAGGTTGAGGCGGTAATGGGTGCCTATAACAGAGTGAACGGCGAACCAGCATGTGGCAGCAGGAGGCTCTTAAAAGAAATATTAAGGGGTGAATGGAAGTTTGAAGGTCATGTGGTATCTGACTGCTGGGCAATAAATGATTTCCACGAACACCATAATGTAACAGATACAGTAGAAGAATCTGCTGCCCTGGCAGTAAAGAATGGCTGTGATTTAAATTGTGGAACGGCATATCTTCATTTAAGTGATGCATACAGCCAGGGTCTTATCAGTGAAGAAGATATAACAACATCAGCAGAACGCCTTATTGAAGCCAGGATACGTCTTGGAATGATGGAAGATTACCCATCCCCATACAGTAATATTTCATACAGTAAAGTAGAATGTAAAGAACATACAGACCTTTCTATTGAAGCAGCAAAAAGAAGCCTTGTTTTATTAAAGAATAAAGATAACATACTCCCACTGGATAAAAATAATATAAAGACAATCGCTGTAATTGGTCCAAATGCCAGTTCCAGGGATGCACTTGTTGGAAATTATACAGGTACATCTTCAAGATATATTACACCACTTGAAGGCATACAGCAGTATCTTGGTGATGATGCAGAAGTACTATATGCGGAGGGATGCCATTTATATAAAAATAAAGTAGAGTTCCTTGCAGAGGAAAAAGACCGTTTTGCAGAAGCTGTTATAGCTGCAGAAAGGTCAGACGCTGTTATAATGTGCCTTGGTCTTGATGCCACAATAGAAGGTGAAGAGGGTGATGCGGGGAATGAGTATGCAAGTGGTGACAAGCCTGGGTTAAAATTGCCAGGTTTACAGCAGGAACTTCTTGAAACAGTTACAGCAACAGGAAAACCTGTAATACTTGTGCTTCTTGCAGGAAGTGCAATAGACCTTTCATGGGCAGACAATAATGTTGATGCAATTATTTGTGCATGGTATCCAGGGGCACGTGGAGGAAAAGCAGTTGCAGAAACAATATTTGGTGAAAATTCACCATCTGGCAGCCTGCCAGTTACATTTTATGCGGACACAAAAGAACTTCCAGATTTCTGTGATTACAGTATGAAAAACCGTACATACCGTTATACAAGATGTAAAGTGTTATATCCGTTTGGATATGGGCTTTCTTATACAGATATATTATACCATGATGCAAGCATAAACTGTACAGAATGTGATGTTAAAGACAGTGTAATTATTAAAACAAAGGTTACTAATAAAGGAAAATATAGTATAAATGAAAGTGTACAGGTTTATATAAAACATATTAATGGTGAAGATTATGAACCAGGTTACCAGTTAAAAGGGATTAACAATATTTTCTTAGAACCTGGCGTAACCATGGAAGTGGAAACCAGGTTAAATGCAAGGGATTTTGCAGTTATTAAACAGGATGGGCAGTGTGCTGCCATTCCAGGCAATTATATTATAAGCATTGGCGGACACCAGCCAGATAAAAGAAGTGAAGAACTTACAGGATGTAAAGCAGAAACATTTGTAATAAAAAGGACAGGAGAAGAAACAGAAATAGAATATTAAACTTATTATATAAGATGCTACATATGAAAGGAAAATTAATATGTTATATGCGGGCGTGGACCTTGGGACATCTTCAGTAAAACTTCTGCTGATGGATGAAAAAGGGAATATACAGAAAATAGTGTCAAGGGATTATCCATTATATTTCCCAGAAGATGGATATTCTGAACAAAATCCAGATGACTGGTGGGACAGCCTTATGGATGGCATGGAAGAATTATTTGCAGGCTGTAATAAAAGCCAGGTGGCAGGAATAAGTTTTGGCGGGCAGATGCATGGGCTTGTTACACTGGACGGTGAAGATAAAGTTATAAGGAATGCAATTCTTTGGAATGATTCCAGGGCAGGTGTGGAAGCAGAATACCTTAATAATGTTATAGGAAAGGATAAACTTTCAGAATATACCGCTAATATTGCATTTACAGGTTTTACAGCACCTAAAATTCTATGGATGCAAAAACATGAGCCAGAATTATGGGAACGTGTTAGAAAAATTATGCTTCCAAAAGATTATCTGGCTTATAAAATGACAGGAAACTTTTCTACAGATTATTCAGATGCATCAGGTACACTTCTTCTTGATGTCAGAAATAAATGCTGGTCTAAAGAGATGCTTGAAATATGCCATATAGATATAAACCAGCTTCCAAAGCTTTATGAAAGTTATGAAGTTACAGGTACATTAAGAAAAGCAGTTGCAGAAAAACTTGGGCTTACAGAAAATGTAAAAGTAATTGCAGGGGCAGGGGATAATGCAGCAGCAGCAATTGGTACAGGGACATCAGGTGATGGAAGATGTAATATTTCCATTGGTACGAGCGGTACAATTTTTATATCTGGCAGTTCATTTATGGCTGACAGCAATAATGCCCTTCATTCATTTGCACATGCAGACGGCGGATACCATCTTATGGGATGTATGTTAAGTGCAGCATCATGTAACAAGTGGTGGGTTGAAAATATACTAAAAAGCAACAGCTATGATAAGATATCAGGTCTTGTAGAAGAGAAGAACCTGGGAGAGAATAATGTATTCTACCTGCCATACCTTATGGGTGAACGTTCCCCGCATAATAATCCTTCTATACGTGCAATGTTTCTTGGAATGTCAATGGATACATCACAGGCAGAAATGACACAGGCTGTATTAGAAGGTGTAGCTTTTGGGCTGCGTGACTCACTGGAAGTTGCAAGAAAGCTTGGAATAAAAATTAATACATCAAAAATATGCGGTGGTGGTGCAAGAAACAGCTTATGGAAGAAAATTATAGCATCAGTGCTTGATATAACACTTGAAGTCCTTGAAAGTGAACAAGGACCAGGAGCAGGGGCGGCAATACTTGCAGCAACAGGCTGTGGTGAATATCCTGATATTGGCATAGCTATAAAAGAAATAGTTAAAGTATCAAAGGTTATTGAACCAGATAAAACACTTGTAGAAAAATATAATTATAAGTATCATGGATTTGTTAAGATATATCCAGCAGTAAAGCAGTTATTTAACTAATAAATGGACTAAAGACCTTTTGGGTAATACAGAAGGTCTTTGTCAGCTTATAAGCTGGATTGTTGTTGCTTTACAAGTGAAATTTTGGAATTGCCAGAACCACATAATTTGATTTGTAAAGTATTTAATTTTCAAACTGGAGGGGATTAGCATGCATAATAAAAAATATATGGTTTCAGAAAAAGACAAAAGTATTCCTTTAATTGTTGAAAAAACAGGGTTTGAAGGTGTAAGGAAAATTGCTTTAAAATCAGCAGAAGATATGGAAATGGTTATTGGCACACGTCCACAGGTCCTGGATGATTATAATGGATTTAAAGAAATAATATTATTTGCAACAATTGGAAGAAGCTGTCTGCTTTCCATGCTTGAAAAGGATGGCAAAATTGATTTAAGCATGGTGGAGGGCCACAGGGAGGTATATGGGATATATTTTATTGAAAATCCATTTAAAAATGTGGAAAAGGCTTTAGTAGTAGCAGGCAGTGATAAGCTTGGAACAATTTATGGCATTTTCACATTGTCAGAAAAATTTGGGATAAGCCCGCTTATTTACTGGGGAGATGCAACTGTAAAATATACTAGGAGTATTACCTTTAGTAAAGATATGGAAGAAATATCTGGTGAGCCTTCAGTAAAATACAGGGGATTTTTTATAAATGATGAATGGCCATGTTTTGGCAGCTGGGCATCCAGCCATTTTGGCGGCTTCTGTGCAGAGATGTATGATAAAGTATTTGAATTATTATTAAGGCTTAAAGGTAATTATCTCTGGCCTGCGATGTGGTCTTCTTCTTTTGCTCTTGATGGTCCAGGGGATTTAAATGAAAAACTTGCAGATGAATATGGGATTATTATAGGAAATTCCCATCATGAGCCATGTCTGCGTGCTGGTGAGGAATGGGATATATATAAAAAAGAAAATAAAAAATATGGTACCAAATGGAATTACAAAACCAATAAAGACGGACTTTTGCAGTTCTGGAAAGATGGTTTAAAACGGAGTGGAAAATATAGGAATATCATAACTGTTGGAATGAGAGGTGAACGTGACAGTGTAATGCCAGGAAGCAGTTCACTTGAAGAAAGCATACAGTTATGGAAAGATATAATTACAGAACAAGACAAGCTTATTAGCAGATATGCAGATACAGAAGAACATAAACATAAAAAACTGTTAGTAATTTATAAAGAAACAGAAGAATACTTTTATGGAACAGAATTAGTCCAAGGTTTAAAAAACTGGGAGGGGCTTAACGATAAAATAATTATGTTTTGTGATGATAATTATGGATATTTAAGAAGGCTTCCAGATAAGACAATGCAAAAACATAAAGGCGGGCTTGGTATGTACTACCATCTTGATTACCATGGAGCCCCTATATCTTATGAATGGATAAATACTACACAGCTTTCTAAAATATGGGAACAGATGTCACAAGCATATGAATATGGAATTAAAGAAGCCTGGATTGTAAATGCTGGGGATATAAAAGGAAATGAGCTGCCATTATCATATTTTATGGCAATGGCATATAATTTTGAAAAGTGGGGTGGTTCTACAAACCTTGGCAGCTATAACAGCTTTATAAAAGAATGGGTTAAAATACAATTTGGAAATATACTAGAAGATGAAATGGTTTTAAAAATAAGTGAAATTATAAATGAAAATATAAATATTATTTCAATGCACAAGCCTGAGGCTATGAATAGTACAGTTTATCATCCTTGTAACTATGAAGAAGCAGATTATATGTTAAGACGCATTAATTCGCTTTTAAAAAAGGCAGCTGCATTAAAAAAAGTACTGCCAGATATATGTAAGGAAACATTTTATAGCATTGCAGGATACCCGCTGTTTATAGGAATGAATTCGCTTCTTATGAATTTATATGCAGGAAAAAATGAATTTTATGCAAAACAGGGAAAGGCATGTGCCAATAAATACAGAAACCTTCTCTCAAGAACTTTTTATATGGAAAGAAGATATAAAGAAGAATTCCAGAAATTTAAAGATGGAAAATGGCAGGGAATGGAGCTTGGACAGCATACAGGCTTTGTAAAATGGAATGAAGATGGATGCAGGCTTCCTTTCCGGTGTACAATTGAACTGCTTGATAAGGCACAATTAATTGTATCAAGACCTGGTGAGCCTTATACTGCAGTGAAAAATTACGGAACGCCTGACCGTATAGAAATAAAGGATTTTTTATATCCAGGCGGGAATTATGTAAAACTTGAAATAGGCAATGGCGGGAATGAAGGTTTTGAATGTCATTTAAGACAAAAGCCATGCAGCTGGATTAAAACAAACTGGACTAAGGCAAATATATCCAGCCAGGAGATACTTATTATATCATGTAAAGAAAATAAACTTCCAGATGAAGCTAAAAAACATACAATCTATATTGTGGGGGCTGGGGCAGAGATTGCTATAGATATATGGGGATGTAAAATGAATAAATCTGGTTTTCCAAAAGGTACATTTTTTGGACGGAATGGCTGCATAGCAATGTATGCAGGACATGCTTCATACATTCTGCCAGCTTCTGGAAGCACATGGCAGGTTTTAAGTAATTATGGCAAACTTGGCAGTGCTTATAAAGCTATTCCAGACCCAGATAAACTAGAACCACCAGTACTTGGGTATTACTTCGTTGTAAGATACCAGGGTACATACTGTCTTGAAATATGGTCAGCGCCAGCAAACCCAGTTTCCACAGACAGCCGTATAAGTTTTGGTTTAACCGTAAATAATAAAGAATTGGGGGAAGTTCCTACAATACAAGAAGATTATAAAGCTGGTGAACCAACGGACCAGGAATGGTGTAATGGTGTACTTGAACAGGTGCATAAGACAAAGTTACAAGTTAATTTAAACCAGGGGTTAAATAAAATAGAAATTTCTGCCACCAGTACAGAATTTGTATTAGAAGGGCTGTTTATATCAAGCCAGCCTTTAAAGGAATCATATCTTGGCCCACAGGAAAGTTATTATATAAATTGATATACAAGATGTGCATGTAATGATAAAAGGATGGTGGCTGTGTATGAAAAATATATTGCAAAAACTAGAAAACCGTATTGATAATTGCAATATTAAAAAGAAATTTTATTATTTATATATAATATGTATACTGCTTCCCCTAGTAATTACAGATAGCATTATAGTTTATATTGTTATACGTTCAGAAAAAATATCACAATACAAAGAAATGGAAAATGCTGCTAATGCTGTACAGTATAGTTTAAGCAGTACATTTGAACAGGCAGCAGGATTTGCCAAAAAAATATATATGAATAAATATGTTAACGAATTTCTGGATAAAGAATATAAAAATACTTATGATTATGTAACAAGCTATTATGATTTTTTTAGGGCTACAAGGTTTGAAGACAGTATTGACCATAACTATGTAAAAGTTACAATGTTTAGTGATAATGATACAATTGTAAATGGAGGAGGATTTTCAAAAATTGACAGGGATGCTGGTTTAGACTGGTACAGATGTTTTAAAAAATCGGGATTGACACAGATGCTGTTTTTTGATTATGACGTAACCAGGCATCCCGTAATTAAACCAGAGCGTAAGGTTATGTTTATAAAGAAACTGGATTTCTTTAATAAGCAGAGAGAGAAACTTTTTGTGGCTGAACTGGATTATAGTAATATAATAAGCTATTTAAAGAAGATGAATTATTCTATGGATATTTTTGTATGCCAGGATAAAAAAATTGTATTATCTAATGGAAAATATACTAATATTATGGATGAATTTGAAGAATTTAATAACCAAAAAGATGCAGGTTATAAAACCAGTATTGTAATTTATGGGGCAGAACTTGATTTTTATGTATTAAATACAAAGAACACTGCATTAAAAGAAATACTAAACCACCTGCCAATTATTATATTCCTTGTTATGGCAAATGCAGTTTTTCCAATTATTATGATGCAGTTTTTGCATAAGTCATTTACTGTAAGGCTTGGTATATTAAGTGATACATTGAGGAACGTTGATAATGAGGAAGACCTTGTTGAAATAAAAAATATACGTGGTGATGATGAAATAGGAAGTCTTATGACCAGTTACAACAAGATGGCAGAAAGAATAAATATACTTATAAAAATTATGTATAAAAATAAAATTAAAGAACAAGAGATGATTTTAGCAAGACAAAAGGCAGAACTGCTGGCACTGCGCAGCCAGATTAACCCTCATTTCCTGTTTAATACACTGGAAAGCATACGGATGCACAGTGTTTTAAGAAATGAGAATGATACTGCTGACATGATAGAGAAACTAGCTGTATTAGAAAGACAATATGTAGACTGGGGTGATGAGGGGTTTGCAAGTGTATCAAGGGAAACAGAACTTGTTAAAACATATTTAGATATACAGAAATACAGATTTGGTGACAGGCTTTCGTATGAAATTGATATAGACAGCAGATGCAGGGATTTTATTATTCCTAAACTTACAGTAGTGACTTTTGTAGAAAACGCTTGTATACATGGAATTGAAAGTAAAACATCATCAGGATGGATTTTTGTACGTATATACCTTAAAAATGGATTTATGTATATTGAAATTGAAGATACAGGAAAAGGCATGGATGAAGTTTACATGGAAAGGCTTTTATGGAAAATGCGCAATGCAAACATACAGCTTCTGCAGGGTAAAGAACGTGTTGGTATTATTAATGCCTGCCTGCGCTTGAAAATGGAAACTAATAATGAAGTTGTATTTGAACTTGATGGGGAAGAAGGAATTGGGTTTATAGTACAGATTAAAATTCCATGCAAATATTTAAAACCGGAGGTGGAAGTGTGTTAAAAGTACTTCTTGTAGATGATGAACATTTTATTTTGCAAGGATTAAAGGTTTTAATTAATTGGGAAAAGGAAGGTTTTATAATTGCAGGCACTGCATCAGACGGATATGAGGCACTAGATTTTCTTAAAAATAATAGTGTAGATTTAATTATAGCAGATGTAAATATGCCTGTAATTTCAGGACTCCGTCTGTTGCAGAAGATACGTGATGAAAAGCTTTCAGATGCTTATTTTGTAATACTAAGTGGCTATGCAGAATTTTCTTATGCACAAGAAGCAATGCGTTATAAATGCATAGATTATATTTTAAAACCTGTAGAGAAAGAACAGTTGCTTGAAACATTACACAAGGTAAGCGGGCTTGCTGCAAATAAAGAAAAGAAAAACAAGGCAAGCCAGAAGATGGAAAGGGCATTTCTTGCGAGAAATTTAATTGCTGTTACAGGTGGCAAATATGATGATGTCAATTTAGAATGTATAAGGAAACAGATGCGTTTTGAAGGCGGTATACGTTATATAGAAATTGAATTGGCAGAAAACATGCTTGATGATGAAATGTCTGATGACGAAAAAAGGGCATGCCAGCGCAAATTGTTTGAAGTATGTATAGAATACCTGAATGATTATGCAGACTATTGTGTTTTTGATGTTTCGGGTATTGAAAAAATATATGATATTGGTTTTTTATATTGTGACTTTATGTCAGAAGAAAGTTTAGAAACAGAAAAAGAATATCTTGAAAACTTTCTTTCATTTATAAGGTCAGAAGCTAAAATTCCTGTAATTATGCTGGCAGGGAAAAAGGTTGATGATATAAGCAATATTGCGAAATCATATAGTACTGCATGTATATTGCGCTCATGCCAGGGTTTTAAAAACAGCAAGGATATATATTATTATGATGAGGAAGTACAGGTTTCCAATAATGGGGCAATATTATGCAAGAAAGAAATTGACTCACTGTTAACTGCAGTTGAACAGAATGAGCCAATAGAAATAATGAAAGCTGTAGACTGTTTTTTTGAGGAAATCCAGAAAACTGGCGGAATATACCCGGGAGGGGGTATCCAGAACCTTAACATTAATTATCTTATATTCCAGCTTGTACATCTTGCAACAAGACAGGATGATAATGTAAACCAAGAGGAAATCTTAAGGGTAATAAGTGAACATTCTTTTAAAAAGGGGATTGGACGTGGGAGCAGGGGACATATATTAAATTTTGCACGTGAATATGCAGAGTATCTTGCACAGTTGCGTAAAAATGTTTCAAGAGGTGTACTGGCTGAAGTTGAGCGTGAAATTAAAAGTAACTTTGCAGATAACCTTACATTAAAGGGCCTGAGTGAAAAATATTATGTAAACAGTGCATATCTTGGACAGTTGTTCAGAAAACAATATGGCTGTTCATTTAAAGATTACCTTAACCAGGTAAGGCTTGATGAAGCTGCAAAGCTTCTGGTGCATAGTGATAAGAAAATATACCAGGTAGCAGAGGAAACAGGATACCACAATCTTGATTATTTTGTCAATAAGTTTATAAGTGCCAAAGGATGTACACCAGCAAAATACAGGCGTAAAGCAAGGACATAAATTTCCAGGTTTTAATACTATACTTTACCATGTTTTTTTCTATAGTTTATCAGATTGAATATCTCCTCTTTTTTTAATAGAATTATTACTAACAAAATAAGAAAGAGGAGGTTTTATTATGAGAAAAAAGCACATTAGAAGTTTAATGGCTGTTGCTGTGATGTCAGCAATGCTTGTTACCGGCTGTGGAGATGACGGTGGGAGCAGCAGCAAAAAGTCAGGAGGAGACAGTTCTGGCAGTGGCATAAAAGAGTTTACAGCATTTTTTGCAACACCTGGTTCAGAAATTAATGACGACAATGAGATACAGAAGATTATTGCAGAAAAGACAGGTGTAAAGGTTAAGGAAACCTGGCTTACAGGCCAGACTGCAGAAGAGGCAATAGGTACAATTATTGCTGGTGGTGATTATCCTGATTTTATAGAAGGCGGAAGTGGTACACCACAGTTATATGATGCTGGTGCACTTGTAGCACTTGATGAATATATTGAAAAGTATCCAAATATTAAAGAATTTTTCACAGAGCAGGAATGGGATTCATTACGCCAGGATGACGGGCATATATACTGGATTCCGCAGTTTAGCAATATATATGGTGAAGAGAAAGCCTGTGAACACAATGATGAAGCTTTCTGGATACAGACAAGAGTGCTTAAATGGGCTGGATATCCCGAGGTTAAGACAATGGACCAGTATTTTGACCTGATTGAAAGATATAATAAAGAAAACCCTAAGATGGAAGATGGTACAGAGAACATACCATATACAATACTTTGTGAGGACTGGCGTTATTTCTGCCTTGAGAATGCACCACAGTTCCTTGACGGTTATCCAAATGATGGTTCTTGTATAGTAGACCCACAGACATTAAAGGTAATTGACTATAATACAACAGACACAGCAGTCAGGTATTTTAAAAAGTTAAATGAAGAATACCATAAAGGTATTGTGGACAGGGAATCATTTACACAGACATATGATGAGTATATTGCAAAGCTTTCAAGCGGACGTGTACTTGGAATGATAGACCAGTGGTGGGATTTTGCATATACAGCAGGTGATGCAATTAAATCAGCAGGCCTTGATAAACAGGGATGCAGCTATGTCCCACTTCCAATTACAATAGATGAAAGCAAGACAAACCAGTGGCATAACTCAGGCGGTGTAGTAAATACTGGTACAGGCCTTGCAATTACTACAAGCTGTGATGATCCAGACGCAGCTGCTAAGTTTGTTAATGACCTGTTAAGCCAGGAAATACACGATTTACGTTTCTGGGGTGAAGAGGGTAAAGACTACCAGGTAAATGATAAAGGAGAATTTTCACGTACAGATGAAATGAGAACACAATGTTCTGATACTGCATACAAGGCTTCACATCTTTGTACATATTCATATTTCCCACAGTATCTCGGAACAAGCAGGGATGGTATTAATGCAATGTCTCCAGCTGGCCAGGCAAGTGAATTTTATGACGGGCTTAAGAGTGATGTCAAGGAGTGTTTTGATGCATACGGTGTAAAGACATATGTTGAAATGCTTGGTACAAGTGAGGCTCCTGGTGACTGGTATCCTATGTGGAGTTATTCTAATAACCTTACTACTGAAACAGATGGCGGAATGGCATGGACAAAGATTGGTGAAATAAAACATGAATATCTTCCAAAAGTAGTTATGGCAGATAACTTTGACAAAGCATGGGATGATTATATGAAAGAATATAAAAAATGCAAACCAGAAGACTTTTTAAGTGAAATGCAGACAGAATTAGACCGCAGAATGGAAGCAGCAGCAAAATATAAGTAAAATAAATCCATAAAATAAGATGCATGGCAGGCATAACGGCTGTAGCCGTATGCCTGCCGCAGACTGTATAATGCGCAGGAAGCGGCGCAGGAGGGAGGTTAAATATGTCTGCTAAGAAAAAGAAGAAACAGGCTGAAACTGAAATGAAAGTTAAAATCACCTGGAAAGAAGTAAAACAGCAGAAAGTTCTTTTATTCTGGTCTGCAGTTATAGTTATATATGGGATTATCTTTTATTACCTGCCTTTAGGCGGATGGCTTATGGCATTCCAGAATTATAAACCTGTAAAGGGTTTGTTACATTCAGAATTTGTGGGGCTTGATAAATTTAAACGGCTTTTTTCAGATTCAACTTTTATCAGGGTAATAAGAAATACGCTGGCGATGGGATTGATTAACCTGGTAGTAACATTTGTAATGGCAATTTTATTTGCAATACTGTTAAATGAAATAAGGCAGAGACGCACCAAGAAGGTAATCCAGACAGTATCTTACCTGCCACACTTTCTTTCATGGATTATAGTTACTGGTATTTTACATGATGCATTAAGTGGTACAGGTATAGTAAATGAACTTTTAAAAAATTCCCATTTAACAGAACATTCAGTTGATTTCTTTGCACATACTTCATACTTCTGGCCAATAGTAGCATTTGCCAATGTATGGAAAGAAACAGGATGGAATGCAATTATTTACCTGTCAGCAATAACATCTATTGACCCTTCATTGTATGAAGCAGCATCTATAGATGGTGCCGGAAGGCTGGCAAAGATTATGCATGTAACCCTTCCAGGAATTAAGCCTACTATAATTATCCTGCTACTTATGAATGTTGGTAATATACTTAATGCAGGATTTGAAATCCAATACCTGCTTGGTAACGGGCTTGTAAAGAGTGTATCAGAAACAATAGATATTTATGTACTGAAATGGGGCATAAGCCAGGGTGATTATGCTATAGGTACTGCAGCTGGTATATTCAAGAGTGTTGTAAGTATCCTGTTAATTGTTATTGCAAACCAGATTGCAAAGCGCAGTGGTGAAGAAAGGCTGTATTAAAGGAGGGATTGTCTATGGAAAATATAGAAAAGAAAAATAAACACAGAAAAAAATCATCTACTGCCGACATAGCATTTACTGTTTTTAATTCAATATTTATGATTCTTTTTGTAGTTATTACTTTATATCCCGTAATAAATACCCTGGCAATATCACTTAATGATGGTACAGATGCTTTGAAGGGTGGTATATATTTACTTCCAAGAAAATTTACATTCAAGAATTATACAACAGTATTACAGAAGAACAATCTTATAACAGGAGCATTTATTACAGTTGCACGTACTATAATTGGTACAGTGACAGCACTGGTTATGAATGCAATTTTAGCTTTTATTGTAAGCAGGCCACGTTTTATGTTCCGTAAACAGTTATCTCTTTTCTGGGTTATAACAATGTATGTAAATGGCGGTCTTATTCCTACGTTTATATTATTTAAAAACCTTGGACTTACTAATTCTTTCTGGGTATATATAGTTCCAGGTATGATTAGTGCATTTAATATGCTTGTAATACGTACATATATGAACGGGCTTCCAGACAGCCTTGTAGAATCAGCCCAGCTTGATGGTGCTGGTTATACAACAATTTTTATAAAAATCATATCACCATTATGCAAACCTGTTTATGCCACAGTTGCATTATTTGTAGCAGTAGGACAGTGGAATTCATGGTTTGATGCAATGCTTTACAACCGTATGAGTGGTGAATATACAACATTACAGTATGAACTGATGAAGCTTTTATCATCAGTAACTCAAACTGGTGCAACAGCAGAATCAATGAAAAACGCTGTAGGCGCAGTAACACCAGCTTCTGTAAGGGCAGCTGCAACTATTATTACAATGCTCCCTATAATATGTATTTATCCATTTTTACAGAAATACTTTGTAACAGGGCTTACACTTGGTGGTGTAAAGGAATAATAATAAAGCTGCTGGACAATACAGATAGTTTTACTGGTATGGACTGCAGGCAGATATTATAATTTTTGAAATTTTAGCCAAGGTTATATTCTGGCAGTTAAATATTGCCAGAATATAACTTTTATTATTATCTGGAAAAGAATTGCATGTTTTGCCAGAAACCAATATTTAAACCGCCAGAGGCGGGATGGGGGATGAATATGGATAAAAAAAAGAGCAGGATAAGCATTAAAGCATCATTTTATATAGCCATTATGCAGGCAGCAGTTATGATATGCTTGTTTTTATTTATTAGTTTTTCTGTATCTTCAAATATGAAGAAAATAACAACAGCTAATATGCAGGCCATATCTACAGACAGGGCTAAAATTATAGAAGATTATATATATTCATCAGAAGAGTTTCTTACAGCATATAGCAGGGCAGGGGAAGTGGCATCTTTATTATCAGAGCCAGGTAATAAAGAGGCTGTGGCAGCTGCACAAAAATATACAGAAACTTTAAGTGCTGATAAAAAGTACCTTGAAGGGATATATATATGTGACTGGGATTCAAATGTACTTGCACATACAAACCCATCTGTTCATGGTCTGGTAATGAGAAAGGATGATTCATTAAGACAACTCCAGGATTCACTGCTTAAGGCAGATGGTGTCTATAATACAGGCATTATTATATCACCAGCAAGCCAGCAGCAGGTTATATCAATGTACAGGGCTTGTTATGGCAGTGATGGCAAGCCTTTAGGGTTTGTAGGGGGAGCAGTATTAACAACAGGATTATTTGAGGAAATAAGCAAGCTTCCTAAAAATGGACTGGAAAGTAGTAAGTTTTATCTTATAAATGTTAAAACTGGGGAATATATTTTTAATGATGACAAAGAAAAAATAGCAGCAACTGCAGAAGAGAATTATATACAAGATTTATTAAAAAAGTTAAAAGATAGTGATGAAACCGGCTATATTGGATACAAAGCTGGAAGTAATAAGTACCTGTCCTCATATTGTTATATGGCTAGCAAGGGCTTGGTATTTATAATGGAAGCTCCAGAAACTGAAATATTTGCATCTGTACAAAAAATAGAAGCGGCTTTAATTGTTATCTGTGTATTAGCGGCTGCAGGTATAACTATATTATCATTTATATTCCTTATGTTGTTTTTAAAACCTTTAACTATAATAAATAAAGTGGTAAATAGACTTGGGGAGGGGTATATATCTGATACTGGTATAATAAATGGATACATAAAAAAAAGTGATGAGATTGGGCAGATAAGCACTTCTGTAAAGTATTTACAAGACAATTTAAGAGATATAGTTTCTGGAGTGACAGAGAAAGCAACAGAACTTGATAATAGTAACCAGGAATTTTTGCACAGATTTACAGAAATATATAGTGCAGTTTCTAATATAAATACTGCGGTAGAAGAAATAGCAAATGGTGCTGCAAACCAGGCGCAAGATACTACAGAAGCGGAAAGACAGATGAAATTAATTGCAGATGAATTAAAACATAATTCAGATAATGTAGCCTGTTTGGAATCAGCAGTAGCTAAAACGGCAAGCCTGTTTAGAAATATGGCAGATATATTTAATGATTTAACAGATATTTCTGGAAAAACAGTAAATGGCATAATTGAAGTTGCTACAAAAACACAGGCAACAAATGTATCAAGTGGAAAAATAAAGGAAGCTGTTGATATTATTAAGAATATAACAGAACAGACTAACCTGTTGTCATTAAATGCTTCAATAGAGGCAGCGAGGGCAGGTGAAGCTGGCAAAGGCTTTGCAGTAGTTGCTGATGAAATCAGGAAACTGGCTGATGGAAGCGCAGAAAGTGCCGGGGATATTGAAAAACTTGTAAATGACCTGGTTAATAATTCAGATGCAAGTATAGCAGAAACTGTAAAACTTAATGATATTCTTGATAAACAAAAAAAAGAACTGGAACTGGCAATTAAAGGGTTTGAAAACTTGAAGATGGAAATTTTATCTGTTGAAGATGTAAGCAATAATATAAATGACAGCAATGAAAGAATAGAGAAACAGCAGAAAGCATTAAATATTATTGTAGATAAACTTTCTGCAATATCAGAACAAAATGCTGCAAATTGTGAAGAAACCAGTGCAACAATGGAATCAATTTCAGAGGATATAAATTCATATAATGAAAAAATCCATTTATTAATGGAGCTTTCTGAAAGTTTAAAATCACAAGTATCAAGCTTTAAATTATAATACCAGAAGATATTATATTATAAAACCTAAGTAAAGAAAGGTTGTTTTTATGTATTCTAATATAAATTATAAAAATATTTTTGCAGAAGCAGGATATTCACATAAAGAAATAGAAAAGAAGGTTTCAAATTGTTTTAATGAAATATTTTATGGTGAAAATAAATTTTTCTATATAACAGAAGACAGGGAGATGGCTTACATTGAGGATACAGGAAACCATGATGTACGCACAGAGGGAATGTCTTATGGGATGATGATGTGTGTGCAGACAGACCATAAGAAAGAGTTTGACTTCTTGTGGAAATTTGCAAGGACTTATATGTATATAGATTATGGCAGGAATACTGGTTATTTTGCATGGTCAGTTGCATGTGACGGAATGAAAAATGCAGATTCACCAGCTCCAGATGGTGAGGAATTTTTTGCAATGGCACTCTTATTTGCTTCACACAGGTGGGGTGATGGCGAGGGAATTTTCTGCTATTCAAAAGAGGCAAAAAAACTTCTTTATACTTGTATACACAAAGAAGATAATGGCATTGGAAGAAATATGTGGGATATGGATAATTATTTGATAAGGTTTGTGCCGGAATGTGATTTTACTGACCCGTCATACCATCTGCCACATTTTTACAGGCTTTTTGCATTATGGGGCAGTAAAGAGGATAGTAGTTTCTGGAAAAAGGCAGCAGAAGCAAGCAGGGAATATTTACAAAAAGCATGTGACAGTATAACAGGCTTAAGTCCTGAATATAGTTATTTTGATGGGACACCATATGAAAAACAGGAAATATTTGGAAGGCATGACTGGTTTTATAGTGATGCTTACAGGACTATTGCTAATATTGCACTTGATAATATATGGCCTGGAATGGAAGATGATAATTATAAATTGTGGAGCAGCTGTACAGCTTCAAAATTACAGCATTTTTTTGATAATAAATATAAAGAAGGTTTTGATATAGTTTATACAACTGATGGCAGGGAAACAGAAGAAAAGGTACTGCATCCTGCCGGCCTGCTTGCTACAGTTGCACAGGCATCTTTAATAAGCAGTGATATTTCTGCACTTAAGTGGGTACATATATTCTGGAATATGCCAATGAGGACAGGGGAGAGAAGGTATTATGATAACTGTCTTTATATGTTTGCTGTGCTGGCATTAAGCGGGCAGTACAGGATATGGTAAAGGATTTTTTAGCTATTTCCCAGGATGTTTATACTGTTATGTTTGTTATGCACATAATATAGTCATAATACATACAGATATAATACATATAATACTTCCTGTCTTTTTATTTGAAGACATGCCACTGCCTTTAACTATACCAGCTATAAATAATACAAGCAGCTGTACAGGCTGTATAAGTGCATAAAAATACAAGTTAGCTGTAGCAGCAAGTGCTTCTGTAAGCAGCCCCGTAGCATTAGGGATTCTTGTAGCACAAGCTGCCAGGAATCCTTTTTTTGATACAAGTTTTTTAATATCCAGTTTAGGTAATTGTATAACTGATGTTACAGACAGTACAATTACCAGGATTGTTACAGAGCTGCCATAACCTGTTGCTTCCTTCATATGTACACCATACATAAGTTTGGAAAATATGTAAAAAATACAGACAGGAATAGTTTTCAAAAGATTTTTCTTAGTATTATTACTATCTTTAATTATAATATAAATTCCAAATAATAAAAATGCCCCAGGTATAAGTATGTCTGCCCTTAAAGTGTTTTTACCATTATATACATTATATAAATATGATAAAATAACATTTATGCCAAGCCATACTTTAAGTTCATATGGTTCCATAAATTTAAGAAGTATGGAAGTGGTATAAAGTTCTATAAGTTTCCAGATTATAAGGAAAAACAGTAATAAAAAGCTTTTACTTCCAAGCTGGAAATACCATCCTGTAAAAGGAAGCAGGAATAAAAGCCATAATACTGTAGCAGCAGAAACAATAAATGTATATTCTGCTGGATTACATTTAAGCTTTGCTGCTATATATTTATCACCAAAGGCTGTAATACTATAAGAGATTACTGTAAGGAATGGCCATATCATTTTAATACCTCATTTAAAAAATATTGCAAGTGATGTTATATGCTGTTATATTGGCTGGCATACCAGAAATAAATATAATATTACCTGAATATAATTCTAATTTCAATCCTTTTTAAGACATATTATTGTTTTGCTATACTTTACCCCTGTTTTTTCTATAATTTAACATGACAAAACTAAAAAAAACATAATTATAATAGAATTGTAAATAATCCAGGCAAACAAAATAACAGGAGGAGTTTTATGGTAAAATGGAAACAAGTATTAAAAAGACCATTTTGTATAACCTTATGTAGTGCATTGGTTATAACAAGTGGCAATTTTACTGTACCAGGAATGGCAGTAAAAGCATCAGCAGAGGAAAATAAAAATTTTATATTAAATCCTTCATCCGGAGATATAGCCAGTAATGGTGCCATTACAGGGTGGTATCAAAACAATGAGGCAGAAGTGGTTACTGGTTGTGCAGATAATGTTTCATTTGTTAAAGAAACCGTAGAAAAACCAGATGTAACTATTCCTGAAAAAGGTACAAATATTTTAGAC
>ERZ778516.36-NODE-36-length-114750-cov-8.529073_pt1 | contig 114750 bp, 99 predicted proteins | sample MGYA00510342_ERZ778516 | MGnify/ENA primary metagenome ERZ778516 (study PRJEB29527, sample SAMN07138961) | mouse gut metagenome | material: feces | host: mouse | place: China:Nanjing | collected 2016-01-25 ...
GAACCGAATTTATTTAATTTTTAACCTCGTCCATTTTTTAGTGGACAGTAGTGGTCAATTATATCAGACACCAATCAGAATACCATAGACTGCAATGAAACGACTGACATTAGCCGCATCAATAGCCTGCACAATGTTCGGAATAGGCTTCAGCAGCTGCGGAAATGCCTCCGACAGTTCAGAACACGATACCGACAGCGTAGCGACCGTGCTTCCCTCGAAAATAGCGGAAGTCAAGACCCTTAAACTCACACCAAAGATGTTCAGTCATGAAACCGTGAGCAACGGCAAAGTCAGCGCACACGACTTCGCCGACCTCAGTTTCGCATCGTCCGATGCCGTGATCGACCGCATAATGGTGAAGAACGGCCAACACGTCAGGAAAGGACAGCCTATAGCCTCGCTCGACAAATTCAAACTTGAAAACACCCTGACCCAAAACCTCAACGACCTTGAAACCGCACGGCTGGAACTGGCAGATGTGCTGATCGGTCAGGGATACGATCCGGAAAAGCCCGGCGAAGTGCCTGCTGAGGTGATGAAACTCGCCAGGCTGCGAAGCGGCCTCGACAAGGCCGAAACCGTATTGCAGCAGACGCGCCGCGAACTGGAAGACGCCACTCTGAAGGCACCGTTCGACGGCGTAGTGGCCAACCTGTTTCAGAAAGTCCACAACCGGCCTGACAACTCCCAGCCATTCTGCCGCATCGTGGCATCGGGCGGCATGGATGTCGAGTTCAAGATACTTGAGAGCGAACTGTCAGTGATACGTCAGGGCGACCGTGTGACGGTCACCTCATTCTCCACGGGCGAAACCTCAGAAGGGACTGTGAGCGAGATCAATCCGGTGGTCAATGACGACGGCCTCGTGACGGTGCGCGCCTCCGTCAAAGGCTCCGGACTGTTTGACGGCATGAATGTGAAAGTGAGCGTGAAGCGCGATCTTGAAAACGCCCTTGTAGTGCCCAAGTCGGCAGTAGTGCTCCGCACCGGCAAGCAGGTGGTATTTGTCCACAGCAACAGCAAAGCCTTATGGAACTATGTCACCACCGGACTTGAAAACATGAACGAATATATAATCACCGACGGACTGACCGAAGGGATGGAAGTGATCTATGACGGCAATGTGAACCTGGCTCATGAATCGCCGGTGACAGTGGTCGACGACAAACATTGAACAGACGTTACTACCCCACACCAACCGACAGCCCCTCCATCGTATGGTACATTTTCTTCTCAAGCGCCCTATAGCTGTGATCATGGCCTTTCTGGCCTGCCTTATCGTGGGCCTTGTCACATATTTCTCACTCCCGGTGAGTCTTCTGCCCGGAATAGCCATACCCCATATCACGGTGCAGATACAGGGCGACGACACCGGTGCGCGCGAGCTTGAGAACAATGTGACAGCCACTGTACGCCGACAGCTGCTGCAAGTGGGCGGCCTCAACGAAATAAAGAGCCTCACGCGCGACGGTCTGTCGGTCATACAGCTTGAATTTGACTACGGCGTCAACACCGACCTCGCCTTTATCGAAGTCAACGAAAAGATCGACGCCGCTATGAACACACTGCCGCGTGACACACGGCGGCCAAAGGCCATTAAAGCGTCGGCCACCGACATACCGGTGCTGTATCTCAATATGACTCTGCGCAGCGACCGGCCCTACGGCTCCACTGACGAAACCCGCTTCCTGCAGATGTGCGAACTGGCCGACAATGTCGTGCGCCGACGCATAGAGCAGCTGCCGGAGATAGCAATGGCCGACGTCACCGGCATACCGGGACAATATCTGCGGATAGTGCCCGACGAAACGAAGATGAAGCTTGCCGGAGTGACTGTCGACGATCTCGAAAAATCTCTGACCGCCAACAATATCGAGCCAGGGACGATGACCGTGCGCGACGGCTACTATGAATACAACGTACACATATCCAACCAGCTGCGCACCGTGGTCGACGTAGAGAACATCTACATCAGCAAGAATGGCCGCATGCAGCAGCTGCGCGATCTGTGCCGTGTGGAAGTCACAGCCGACAGCGAGAACGGCTACTCCTACTTCGGCGGCAAACGTGCCGTGACTCTGGCCATCATAAAGCAGAGCGAGGAGAACATGGACGACATGAAGGAATCGCTGTCGCAGACCGCCGAATACTTCTCGAAGCTCTATCCCGACATAGAATTCTCGCAAAGCCGCAACCAGACCGAGCTGCTCGACTATACCATATCCAATCTCGTGCAGAATCTCATACTGGGATTCATACTCGTGTTTATGGTCACGGCTTTCTTCATGGGCGACATGCGCGCATCCATCATCATCGGCGCCAGCATAGTGGTGGCTATCATAATCACGTTCCTGCTGTTCTATCTCTTCCATGTGTCGCTCAACATCATTTCGCTCTCGGGACTTATCCTCGCCGTAGGCATGATGATCGACAACTCCGTGATAGTAACCGAAAACATCACCCAATACCGACAGAAAGGACTTACGCTCATGCGTGCCTGCGACAAAGGCACATCGGAGATGATCACCCCGATGCTCAGCTCCTCGTTGACCACTGTGGCGGTATTCGTACCTCTGGTGTTCATGAGCGGCATAGCCGGCGCGATATTCACCGATCAGGCGTTTTCCATCACCGCCGGACTTGCCGTCAGCTACATAACAGGCATAATGCTTCTGCCGGTGATCTACATGCTTGTCTACCGCCGCAAAGCCTCACGCAAAAGCGGACACAACACCGCCACACGCGCCGCCCATGAAGGGAAGACGGCTACCAAGGTCAACGCATGGCTCGACCGTGTGTACACGCGTATCATTGACTGGTGCTTCGGCCATGTGGCAATCTGCGTGACGGGAATATGCCTCATCCTGCCGATGTGCGTGGCCATGTTCATGGTGCTCCCTGTAGAGCGGATGCCACAGATAGATCACAGCGAACTTATAGCACGCATCGAATGGAACGAAAACATCAATATCGACGAAAATGCGGCGCGCGTCAACCGTCTGCTCGACAATATAGGCCTTGACAACGATGTCGACATGCACTCGGCCTATATCGGAGTGCAGGACTATCTGCTCGATGCCGGAAGCGAACTGACTCCGTCGGAGAGCGAGGTGTATCTGCGCGCACTCCGTCCATCGCTCATAGCGCCTCTGCAGACCCGTATAGATTCCGTCGTCAGATCGGAATATCCCAAGGCGATGGTGACTTTCAGCCCTCCTGAAAACATTTTCGAAAAGATATTCTCTTCGGACGACCCCACGGTCCAGGCACGCATTTTCCCTGCCGACCGTGCACGCGCCACCGAAACCGAGAGCCTGCTGTCGCTCGACGACGAGATAGCGTCGGCCACAGGCATTCCATCGTCGGGAATAGCCCTCCACAACCGCATAAGCCTTGTGATAGACCGCGAAAAACTCCAGCTCTACAATGTGGATTATTCGGCAGTGGAACGCTTGCTCCGCATGGCGCTGAAAGGCAACACGGTCACTACGCTGCGCTCATATCAGCAATATCTGCCTATCGGCATCACTACCACCGAACGGAGCGTAGACGAGATACTGGCCACCACCATGGTGGAGTCGCGACCCGACAAGGAGGGCCGGACATCGGAGATACCGCTGTCGTATCTGGTGAAATCCCACCGCGATCGCGAACTGAAAGAGATCCATGCCGGAAAAAACGGCGAATACGTGCCGCTCAATTACTACGACATCACCGACCCGGAGCGTACCATGTCGCGGATACGGTCGACGGTCGACCGGTCGGACATGTGGGACGTGGAATTTTCAGGCAGTTTCTTCTCAAACGCAAGGATGATGCAGGAACTGATGGTGATACTTGCTATCTCCATACTGCTGATGTATTTCATACTCTGCGCCCAGTTCGAGAGCTTCGTGCAGCCGCTGATAGTGCTGCTTGAGATACCTCTCGACGTGGCTTTCGCGCTGCTTACCCTATGGGTATTCGGCCATACGCTCAACCTTATGAGCGCGATAGGCATTATCGTGACCTGCGGTATCGTGGTCAACGACTCGATACTCAAACTCGACGCCATCAACGAACTGCGCAAAGCCGGCATACCTCTGACGGAGGCCATACACACAGCCGGACTCCGCCGCCTGAGGCCGATAATCATGACTTCGCTCACAACGATATTCGCCATGGTGCCCACCCTATTCACCAAAGACATGGGTTCGGAACTGCAGCAGCCTCTGGCCATAGCCATGATAGGCTCAATGGTTGTAGGCACACTGATAAGCATATTCCTGATACCGCTCGTCTACTGGCTCATCTACCGCAAAAGCGACAAACCGCTCCAAACCGTATAAGCAATCCACACGACCGAAACAGATCATGAATCGACTACACCTGCTACTGCTTGCACTGCTGACAGCCTCCGGCATCAGCGCACAGCGCCACATAACCCTCGACCTACAGAGCACCATCGAGATAGCCTCCGACAGCTCGCTGCAGGCATTCCGCTCCCAGAATCTCTATATGTCGGGATACTGGGAATACGTATCGTTCAAGGCCGGACGTCTGCCGAGTCTGTCGCTCAACCTCACTCCTGCGAGCTACAACCAGTCGGTGACACGTGAATTTGACAACACCGACCAGGTCTACCGCTACTACTCCCTGAAATCATATTCCGCATCAGGCGGCCTCAACATTGTGCAGAATTTCGACCCGCTCGGCGGAACATTCTATGTCGAAAGTTCACTGGCCTACATGCGCAATTTCGGCCACACCCGTTACACGCAGTATTCAGCGATACCCGTGCGTATAGGCTACCGTCAGGATCTGTTAGGCTTCAACCAGTTCAGATGGGAGCGCCGCATAGAACCGGTGAAATACGAGAAAGTCAAGAAAGAATTTCTTTACAATATGGAGGAGGTGTCGGAAACGGCCGTCAACTACTTCTTCAATCTGGCTCTCGCCCAGGCCGAATACCGTCTGGCAAAAGACAATCTCGCCTCAGCCGACACGATCTACACCGTAGGCGAACGCCGTTTCAAGATAGCCTCGATATCGCAGGCCGACCTGCTGACGCTGAAACTTGACAAAGTCAATGCCGAGAACACTCTCGCCAACACACGCATAGCGATGAAACGCGCCATGTTCTCGCTGGCATCGTTTCTGGGTATGGACAAAAACACCGAGATCACCGTACAGCTTCCATCGGTGCCCTCCGCGAGAACGATCGATCCGGATCTGGCGCTCATGCATGCCAAAGCCAACAATCCCAAACTTCTCTCCCACCGCCAGGGAATCCTCGAAGCACAGCGCGATGTCAGCCGCACACGCATGGAACAGCACTTCAACGCCAACATCAATGCAAGCGTAGGCTTCAACCAGTTTGCCGACAACTTTTCCGGCGCCTACCACCACCCGATGCGTCAGGACATCGTGTCGCTGTCGATCAACATACCGCTCATAGACTGGGGAGTGAGAAAAGGCCGGCTCAACATGGCCAAGAACAATCTCAACATACTTGAAATCCAGGCCCGTCAGGACGAACTGTCGATGGAAGAGGACGTGATAATGACCGTCAGCGACTTCAACATACAGCGTCAGCTCGTCAGCTCAGCCATCGAGGCACTTGATCTGGCCGAAACGTCGTATGCGCAGACACGTCAGCGCTTCATCATAGGCAAAGCCGATCTCAACACCCTAACACTGTCGCAGAACCGCCAGCAGGATGCCAACAAAAACTACATCACTTCACTGCAGAACTACTGGCTGAGCTACTACAAACTGCGCAAACTGACTCTATTTGACTTCGACAGCGGCATGGAACTGTCCAACAAATTCGACATACAGCACCATATCCGCTGACCATAACCCGAGACCTCACACACGCCTTCTGCTGACGCATGAAACGACGCTTATCATCATTCACTGCCATCGTCACGTTCATAGCCCTCGCCATTGTGGGAGCGGCTTTGGTGCCGTTGCTGCCGGTCAAACTCTCGCCTTCACGCGCGCTCCCGAGCCTGACGGTGAGTTTCACCATGCCCGGCAACTCGGCCCGTGTGATCGAAAGCGGAGTGACGAGCAAACTCGAATCGATGCTTGCGCGTGTGCAGGGCGTAAAGGAGATCACATCAAGCTCGTCGAACGGCCGCGGCGACATAACGATCGGACTCGACCGTCACGCCGACATCGAAGCAACCCGCTTCGAAGTGTCGACAATCATCCGGCAGGCATGGTCGCAGCTGCCCGAAGAGGTGAGCTATCCACAGATCACCACACGTCAGGCCGACAACCGCGCCTCACGCCCGTTTCTAAGCTACACGCTCAACGCCCCCGCCTCACCATACGAAATACAGAGCTATGCCGAGGAGAACATAAAGCCGGCACTCGGCCAGCTGCGCGGAGTCTACAAAGTGGAGCTGTCGGGCGCACGCCCGATGGAGTGGAACGTAAAGTATGACAGCGACATGTTGCATTCGCTCGGCCTTACACCGGACGATCTTGTCGAAGCGATCACACAGAGTTCACGCTCACAGTTTCTCGGCATAGCCCGCTCGGGCGACCAGTGGCTGCGTGTAAGCTCCGTCAGCACGCTTGATGCCGGCAAATCGTTTGATCCATCGCATATATTCGTGAGCACTCCCGACGGAGCGGGCGTACCGTTGTCGCGGCTCGTCACCGTGGAGCGGCGCGAAGCCGAAGCCCAGAGCTACTACCGCATCAACGGACTCAACTCCATATATCTCAACATCACAGCCGACGATGACGCCAACCAGCTTCAGCTTGCCGAGAAGGTAAAAGCCCTGATGGATCAGCTTAAGCCGAAAATGCCCAAAGGGTATCAGGTGATCATGGGATATGACGCCACCGAAAACATCAATGAAGAGCTGTCGAAAATCTACTTTCGCTCGGGACTGACATTCCTGATACTGCTGGCATTCGTAGGCATCATCACCCTCAACCTGCGCTATATGCTGATCATCACCATATCGCTGATGATCAATCTGGCAGTGGCAGTGATATTCTATTATCTCACAGGCATAGAGATACAGCTCTACTCGCTCGCCGGCATCACAATATCGCTCAACCTCATCATCGACAACATCATAGTGATGACCGACCATATCACCCACAAGCGCAACCTCAAGGCGTTCACATCGGTGATGGCGGCCACTCTCACTACGGTGGGTGCGCTGGGCATAGTGTTTTTCCTCAACGAAAGCATCAGGCTCAATCTTCAGGATTTTGTGGCGGTAGTGATCATCAATCTTGCCGTATCGCTGTTTGTGGCTCTCTTCCTCGTTCCGGCGCTAATAGAGCGCATCGGTCTGCGCCTGCGCCACCGCAAGAGCCGCAGCGGCAAACGCTGGGCAGTGAGATTCTCACACGCCTACAGCGCCGTAATCCGCTTCTGCCAGCGTCACCGCACAGCCATGACCGTGCTCCTCATTCTCAGCTTCGGACTGCCGGTGTTCATGCTTCCCGAATCAATAGGCACCGACCGCTGGAATCCCAAGTCAGACAATCAGCTCAACCGATGGGAACGGCTCTACAACGCCACCCTCGGAAGCAAGACCTACAAAGAAAAGATAAAACCGATAGCCGATGTGGCTCTCGGAGGATCCTTGAGGCTTTTCACGCAGGATGTGTATGCGGGCAGCTACTTCAACCGCGGCGAATCGGAGCCGTCGCTTCAGATCTACGCCACACTGCCCAACGGCGCCACACTCGAACAGATGAACGAGCTTATCACCCAGATGGAGAGCTATCTAACAGGCTTCAGCGAGATTCGCCAGTTTCAGACATCCATCAGCTCACCGTATCGCGCATCGATCTACATAATGTTTACAAAAGCCGCACAGAAGACCTATTTCCCCTATCAGCTAAAGAGCGACATAATACGCAAGGCACAGACTCTCGGCGGCGGTTCGTGGAGCGTCTACGGCCTGGAGGACCAGGGCTTCAACAACGACGTGCGCGAAAGCACCGGCAGCTATCGAGTGAAGATGCTCGGCTACAACTACGACGAACTTGAACAATGGGCCGACTCGCTCAAGGCACAGCTGCTCAGCCATCGACGCATCAAAGAGGTGACCATCGCTTCAGAATTCTCATACTGGAAGGATGACTACAGCGAATTTGCCATAGAGGTCGACAAAGAGCGCCTTGCCAAGGAAGGGTTCACCATATCGCAGCTCTACAATGCCCTGAATCCGATATTCGGCCGCAAGATCAACTCCGGATATGTCAACGGTGAGCGAAGCCTGGAGCAGATATATCTTAATTCGCAGCAGGGCAGGAACTACGATGTATGGGCGCTGATGAACATGCCTATACCTATCGGCGGCCGCACCCTCAAACTGGCCGACTTCGCGACGGTCAGTCACCGCGACGCTCCAAAATCGATCGCGAAAGAAAATCAGCAATACCGTCTGTGTCTGCAATACGAATATATCGGATCGGGCACACAGGGAAAGAAAATTCTCGAGAACGATCTCGAACGACTGTCGCGTAAGCTTCCGATAGGCTACTCTGCCAAGACCGAGGGATGGGACTATTACTGGAACCGCGATCAGGAGGCATCCTACTGGCTGCTCCTGCTCGTGATAGCCATAATATTCTTCACCACCTCCATACTCTTCAACTCGCTGGTGCAGCCTCTGGCCATCATATTCACCATACCGATATCGTTCATAGGCGTGTTCGTGACATTCTACCTCACCAAAATCAACTTCGACCAGGGAGGCTTCGCCTCGTTCATACTGCTTTGTGGCATCACGGTCAACGCCTCAATATACATCCTTAACGAATACAACTCACTGCGCGAACGACATCCGCGCCGGCCGCCGCTCAGCCTCTATCTGACGGCATGGAACACCAAGATATTGCCCATATTCCTCACTGTGGTGTCAACCATACTCGGCTTCATACCCTTCATGGTCGGCGACGGCAAGGAATCATTCTGGTTTCCGCTCGCCACAGGCACCATCGGAGGACTCATCATGTCGATCGTCGGGATCTTCTTCTATCTGCCCGTTTTCTGCCTCAAACGCCCTGAACGCACACGCCCTGAACGCCACCGCAGATCCTTTTTCAGAAAGAAACCGGCCTGACAGCAACAAACAGGCGAGCCGGGATATTGGAAGTGTGGAAAAAAAACGGTAATTTTGCGATATGACAGCCGACACGACGGCTGCCCGGGTGCGCCGCACCTGCTGACAATGAAAGATACCATACAGCTGTGAAAAGATTTTTTATCGCAATATTACTGGCCGCGGGCGCCACTATCGGACTGAACGCCCAGACACTTGCTGAGGCTGAAAGCCTGTTTGAACAGGGCGAATACGCCGAAGCACTCCCGACTTTGCTCGAAGAGGCCAAAGCCAAACCGCGCAATGCCGCTCTGCAACATAAAGCCGGAACAGCACTGCTGCGCACCGGTCATCCGGCCGAGGCACGACCATACCTTGCCAAAGGCACCAACGACTCGCGAATAGGTCTGGCCGAGATAGCGTTTCTCGAATATGACTTCGATGGAGCCGACGAGCATCTCGACGATTACGAGAGCAGGCTAAAACGCGGTCGGCGCAAAGCCGCCGAGCCGTCGCCCGAAGTCGAAAGCCTGCGCGAACGCATCGAACGCGGCCGCAACATGATGGAGCGCGTGGAACAGCTGACCGTCATAGACAGCACTGCCATAGGCCGCGACGACTTCTTCCGCATCTACCGTCTGTCGAAAGCCGCCGGACGCATAGCGGGAGCCGAGTCTCTTCCGCAAGGCGCACGCGCCATTGCCGACCTGCCCGCATTCATTACAGAGGACGGCCGCACAGCCATCTGGTCGGCTGCCGATGAGAACGAAAACTATACATTGACGCAGAGCACCCGCCTCGACGACGGATCGTGGGACGAACCGCAGCTGCTCGGCGAGGGTCTCGGCGAGGGTGGTGACGCTGCATATCCGTTTCTGATGAGCGACGGAGTGACCCTCTACTTCGCCAATGACGGAGAGAATTCGCTCGGAGGATACGATATATTCATGACCCGCAACAACGGCGAGGAGTATCTGCAGCCACAAAACATCGGCATGCCGTATAACTCGCCATATGACGACTACATGCTGGCTATCGACGAGGAGTCGGGCATCGGATGGTGGGCCACCGACCGCAACCGCCTGGGCGACTCGATCACCATCTACAGGTTTATTCCACGCGAGATGCGTGTCAACTACCCTGCCGATACCGCAGGACTCGCCAGACTGGCTATAATAAGCGATTTCCGCGCCACTCAACAGCCCGGAGCCGACTACTCGGGTCTGCTCGCACGCGCGTCAGACAACGGCGGATCCGGCAGCTCCACGGCGGCCTTCACCATAGCCATAGGCTCAAAGATCTACCATGATCTCAACGATTTCCGTACAAGCCGTGGCCGCACACTCATGACACAGATCATAGGCACACGTCATAAACTCGACCGCACACTGACCGATCTCGAAGCCTTGCGTCGCCGTTATGCCACCGGCGAAAAGACCCTATCACGGCAGATACTTGACTTGGAAGCTGCGGCCGGATCCCTGCGGAGAGAGATCAGACATCTGACCGACCAACTCGCCGAAGCTGAAAAATAAGCTCCGGGGAAGAGCCGACAGACACAAACCTATGCCTGACACACTGACGATCAGAACAATTCACACTTGATTTCAAATTATCAATAACCCCTATAAAATCATTTAAGCAATGGAAATATCAATTATCATACTGGGTGTGGTGTTGGTGGCGCTTCTGTGCGTGTTTTTCTACTACGTGCCGTTCTTCCTGTGGATTTCGGCGCGCGTGAGCGGCGTCAGGATCTCACTGCTGCAGCTCGTGCTGATGCGTATCCGTAAAGTGCCCGCATCGGTGATAGTCAGAGCCATGATCGAGGCTCACAAAGCCGGGCTTACCGGCGTGACCCGCGACGATCTCGAAGCCCACTACCTTGCCGGAGGCGACGTGGAGAAGGTGGTGCATGCGCTTGTCTCAGCCGCCAAAGCCAACATAGATCTGGGCTTCAAGATGGCCACAGCCATAGACCTTGCCGGACGCGACGTGTTTCAGGCCGTGCAGATGAGCGTAAATCCCAAAGTGATCGACACTCCCCCGGTGACCGCAGTGGCCAAGGACGGCATACAGCTCATAGCCAAAGCCCGAGTCACGGTGCGCGCCAACATACGCCAGCTCGTAGGCGGTGCCGGCGAGGACACCGTGCTTGCCCGCGTAGGCGAAGGCATAGTGTCGAGCATCGGCTCGTCGGAGAGCCACAAGCAGGTGCTCGAAAACCCCGACAGCATATCAAAACTCGTGCTCCGCAAAGGCCTTGACAGCGGCACGGCATTCGAGATTCTCTCGATTGACATCGCCGATATAGACATAGGCAAGAATATCGGCGCCGCACTGCAGATAGACCAGGCGCAGGCCGACAAAAACATCGCACAGGCCAAGGCCGAAGAGCGCCGTGCCATGGCCATAGCCCTGGAGCAGGAGATGAAAGCCAAGGCGCAGGAAGCCCGAGCAAAGGTGATAGAAGCCGAGGCCGAACTGCCCAAAGCCATGGCCGCCGCCTTTGCCAGCGGCAATCTCGGCATCATGGACTACTACAGGATGAAAAACGTCCAGGCCGACACCATAATGCGTGAAACCATCGCCGGTCCGGCCGACGAAAAGTAATCAGACCGACAGCAACAGTTCCGCATCATCATGACTTCATTTCTCATAGCTCTGGCGGTGCTCGTCGGCGGCTACTTCATCTACGGCACACTCATCGACCGCCTGATCGGCACCGACCGAAACCGGCCGATGCCGGCCTACCGGCTGCGCGACGACGTAGACTATCTGCCGATGCCTACATGGAAGGTTTTTCTCATACAATTTCTGAACATCGCAGGCCTCGGTCCGATCTTCGGCGCTATAATGGGAGTGATGTTCGGTCAGGCAGCCTTCCTGTGGATAGTGCTCGGCACTATTTTCGCCGGCGCCGTCCACGATTTCCTGTCGGGCGTGATCTCCATACGCATGGGCGGCGCTTCGCTGCCCGAGATCGTAGGTCATGAACTCGGCGACGGAGTGAAGCAGGTGATGCGCGGATTCTCGGTGCTTCTGCTCTTGCTTGTCGGCGCAGTATTCGTGCTCACACCGGCCGACATTCTGGCCGGACTGACTCCCGACACTCTCGACCGCACCGTCTGGATTGCCGTCATACTCGGATATTACATCCTGGCCACACTGCTGCCGATCGACAAGCTTATAGGCAATATCTATCCGCTCTTCGGAGTGGCGTTACTCTTCATGGCGGTGGGACTGCTCGGATGTCTGCTGTTCGGCGATTTCGGCATACCCATAGACTTCAGCGCCGGCTTCGACAACAGGATGCCCGACACGGAGCATCATCCGGTGTTCCCGATGATGTTTGTAAGCATTGCCTGCGGCGCGATCTCCGGCTTTCATGCCACACAGTCGCCCATGATGGCCCGCTGCCTGAAAAACGAGAAACTTGCCCGCCCCATATTTTACGGCGCCATGGTGACCGAAGGTATCGTGGCTCTTATCTGGGCTGCCGCGGCGATAGCCTTTGCAGGCGGATATGAGCAGCTCACAGCCTATATGGCCTCCCACGGCAACAGTGCAGGCGCTCTTGTCAGCGAAATATCGTTCAGCTGGCTCGGCACCGCCGGCGGCATTCTCGCCCTGCTCGGAGTGGTGGCCGCGCCGATCAGCACCGGCGACACGGCCATGCGCAGCGCACGCCTGATCGTGGCCGACTTCATGAAACTCAGCCAGCACACGATATGGAAGCGCCTTCTCATCTCACTGCCGCTTTTTGCCGCTGTCTTCGCCTTGATGATGATCGACTTCAATGTGCTGTGGCGCTACTTCGCATGGAGCAACCAGACTCTGGCCGTATTTACGCTATGGGCAGTCACGGTATATATGGCACGCCACCGCAAAGCCTATATAGTCAGCCTGCTGCCGGCCGTGTTCATGACCGCCGTCAGCGTGAGCTATCTACTCTTTGCCCGGCGTCCCGAAGGCTTCGGACTCGATCTCACGATAGCGACATGCGCTGGAGTGGCTGTGGCAACAGTGTTTGCTCTGATGTTTGCCCGCTATGTGCGACGCCTCAGTCATGACACTACGTCAGAACCAGCATGAAGTCATCCGGGCAATCATCACAATGAAATATTCCGCACTACAATGATGACCAACAACGACATATCGGACATAGCCAGACAGACCGACGACTATTGCTTTCACTCCCACACACAGTTCTGCGACGGACGCGCGACAATGGCCGAAATGGCCGAAGCCGCCCTCAATGCCGGGATGAAACACTACGGATTCACCCCCCACTCCCCTATCACGGTGGAGTCGAGCTGCAATATGAGCCGCGACTCCGTAGGCTATTATCTGGCGGAGTGCGACCGGCTTAAAGACCTGTATGCCGGCCGGATGGATATATATGCAGGTATGGAGATCGACTATCTCGGGCCGCAATGGGGACCCGCATCAGACTATTTCCAGTCACTGCCGCTCGACTACCGCATTGGCTCGATACATTTCGTGCCTACGCAAAAAGGCGAATATGTCGACATCGACGGGCGTTTCGAAAATTTCAAATGGAAGATGCAGGAGTTTTTCGACAACGATATCCGATGGGTGACCGAACAATATTTCAGCCAGACCCATGCCATGATCGATGCCGGAGGATTCAATATCATCGGACATTTCGACAAGGTGGGACACAATGCCTCGCATTTCCGCCCGGGCATAGAGGATGAATCATGGTTCGACACACTCCTTGACGGCGTGATAGATCATATAGCCGCCTCCGGCATAATAGCCGAAGTCAACACCAAGGCTCTTGCCGATCATCACCGCACCTTCCCCAACCGACGGCTATGGCACAGGCTCAAAAAGGCCGGAATACCTCTCATAGTCAACAGCGACGCCCATTATCCCGACCTGATCAATGCTGGCAGAGCCGAAACAATCAGCCTTCTGAAAAGCATCGACTGAAAACATTGCAACACAAATAAACATGAAATTCATAGGCATAATACCGGCAAGATACGCATCAACGCGTTTCCCCGGAAAACCGCTCGCCATGATAGGCGGCAAGACCATGATCGAACGGGTCTACACCCAGGCAAGCCTTGAACTCGACAGCGTGGCAGTGGCCACCGACGACGAACGCATAGCCCGGGCTGTAGAGGCTTTCGGCGGAAGAGCCGTCATGACATCACCGGCTCACCGCAGCGGCACCGACCGGTGCTGCGAGGCTCTCGACACTCTGGGATCGGACGCCGACGTGGTGATCAACATTCAAGGCGACGAACCCTTTATCGACCCGCGCCAGATAGCGCAGCTCAAAGAGTGCTTTGCCGATAACTCGACCGACATAGCCACCCTCGTCCGCCGCTTCGATCCGCAACGCGGATTTGACGCATTGTTTGACCCAAACACACCAAAGGTGGTGATGGACGGCGCCGGACACGCGCTGTATTTCAGTCGCTCGATAATCCCCTACGTCCGCGGCCACGAATGGCAGCAATGGCTCGACAATGCAGTGTTCCACACCCATGTGGGCATATATGCCTACCGCACTTCAGTTCTCCACGAGATAGTGAAACTGCCGCAGTCGGCTCTTGAACTGGCCGAATCGCTCGAACAGCTCCGATGGCTGCAGGCCGGCTACCGGATCATGACCGCCGTGACCGACTGTGAAACCATTGGCATTGACACACCCGACGACCTGCGCCGAGCTGAGTCACTGCTCGCCGAGAAATAACTACCGACCCATAATGTCAGCTACACCCGACAGGTCAAAGGCACCGGCCACACATATCCCCTCCGACATAAAACTTCCGGCCATGCGCGAGCTGACGCTCGACAACGGCATGAAAGTGTCGGCGCTCGATCATCCCGACACGGAGATCAGCCGGCTGACCGTCATCACAGAAGGCGGCATGGCCGAGGCCGGCAATCCCGCAATAGCGCTGCTCGACTCACAACTGCGTCAGGAGGGCACTACCACCACCGACGGACTGACTCTGGCCGATCATTTCGACTTCAACGGAGCCTGGACTGCCTGCAGCAGCGGCAACCATCACCGAAGCTTTACGGTCTATCATCTGGAATCAAAACGACAGATGATACTTCCGCAGGTGATCGACATACTTACCGATCCGTCATTCCCGGCCGACCGACTGGCTAAATGGCGCGAACGCATGATAGCGCAGACCGCCATAGAACAGCAGACCGTAGGCTATCAGGCGTCGGCGCTTTCAAAAGAGATAACCATTGGAGCCGGCCACCCGCTGGCACAGAATCCCGATCCTGACCGCATCGCGGCAATAGACCGCGACACACTGCTCGACTTCCACCGACGCAATCTTCATCCGCGCCACATACGGCTCTTCATAGCCGGACGTCTTACGCCGTCGCTTGAACACCAGCTAAACCGCAGTTTCGGATCGATAACACCTCCACAGGGCATGGAAGAGCCGTCGTCATGCATAGTGCCGTTCAACATCGGCTCCGGGAAGCGCGGCTTCAGAACCGTTGACGGAGCATTGCAGAGCGCCGTGTGTGTCACCCTCAGAGGGATCGACCGCAATCATCCCGACTATCTGCCGCTGCGAATGACCGTCAACGCCCTCGGCGGATATTTCGGCAGCCGCCTGTCGGCCAATATACGCGAACGTCTCGGACTGACCTACGGCATACATGCCTCACTGCTCGGATATGCCGAAGGCGGGATGATCAGTATTGTTACCGAATGTGACAACGCCTATCGCGACAGGGTTGTAGACGAGATAGCCTCTGAGATGACACGTCTGGCAACGGCTCCTCCCGACGCCGATGAAATGGAACGCATACGCATGACCGAATTGTCCTCGCTGCTTGACATAATGGAAACACCGTTCACCGTGAGCGATTTCTATCAGTCGATGCATATCAACGGGCTCTCACCCGACTATTTCGATCAGCGGCTTATGACAGCCCGCACAATGTCGCCTGAGATCATAGCCGACATGGCCAGCAAATATCTCAGGCCTGACCTGATGAATGTGGCCATAGCAGGAAAAAACAGCAACTGAACACAGACCACAACGCAACAATGCCACTCACATATCTGACACATACATTCGGCTGCAAACTCAATTTCTCAGAAACAGCCACTATAGCCCATATGCTTGAGGAGCGCGGACTGCAGCAGGCACGCAAGGGCGACCATCCTGACATAGTGGTGGTGAACACCTGCAGCGTCACCGGCGAAGCCGACAAAAAGTGCCGCCAGACCATCAGAGCCATAGCCCGCCGACATCCCCACGCGGCCATAGCCGTCACAGGCTGTTACGTACAACTACATCCCGAAGAGGCCTCATCTCTTCCCGGAGTGGTTGTGACCGCCGGCATAGACCGCAAGCTGCAGATCGCCGGATATCTCGACCGCTGGCTTGCCGAACGGCATCCGACCGTCGACGTCAACAAAGCCTCGCTTATCAAGGACTTTGCCCCTTCGTGCTCACGCGGCGACCGCACACGCTGGTTTCTGAAAGTGCAGGACGGATGCGACTACTGGTGCACATATTGCACCATCCCCAAGGCTCGCGGGCGAAGCCGCTCGGCCACCATAGAGCAGCTCGTCGGACAGGCCTCACAGGTGGCAGCCGACGGCGGACGCGAAATAGTGATCACAGGAGTCAACATCGGTGACTTCGGCAAACTCACCGGAGAACGCTTCATCGACCTGTGCCGCGCGCTCGACACCGTAGAGGGGATCGACCGCTACAGAATCTCCTCGATAGAGCCTGACCTGCTGACCGACGAGATCATCGATTTCGTCGCCTCGTCGCGCCGGTTCATGCCCCACTTCCATCTGCCCCTGCAATCGGGATCCGATCATGTGCTGCAGCTTATGCGCCGCCACTACGACACCTCACTGTTTGCATCGCGCATAGAAAAAATACTCCACACAATGCCCGACGCATTCATAGGTGTAGACCTTATAACCGGAGCGATGGGAGAGACACCCGCACACTTCGATGAATCCCTGCGCTTCATAGAGCGGCTTCCTGTCAGCAGGCTCCATGTGTTCCCCTACTCTGAACGTGCCGGCACACGCGCCCTTGAGATACGCCCGCGCGTAGAGCCTTCGGAGCGTCACGAACGGTGCCGCACGATGATAGCCATTTCCGACCGAAAGCTGGCCGAATTTCAGCGCCGCTATGAAGGGACGACGCGCAAGGTGCTCGTGGAACACTCTGTCAGCGCCGACGGACACATGTATGGATTTACCGACAATTATATCAAAGTAGAAATGCCCGCCGATCCCGGACTGTTCAACCGCATAGTCGATACACGTCTGACGGCCGGAGGCAAAGACTTCATGAAAGGAATTCCGGAAAAATGAACCGACACATCGAAAACGCTTTATACGCCCCTCTGAGATGGATGCTCCACGGTCTGGCACTGCTGCCGCTGAGAGCACTCTACGCGCTATCCACAGGCATATATGCCGTGCTCTATCACATCGTCCGCTACCGGCGCAAAACTGTGGCCGACAATCTCGCCCGATGCTTTCCGCATCTTGGCAGTGACGAACGTTCGGCTATCGAACGCCGGTTTTACCGCAACCTCTCCGACTACTTCTTTGAGACCATCAAACTCCTGCATGTCAGCGATGAGGAGATGCGCCGACGCATAGTGTTCGAAAACATGGAGGTGCTCGACACGCTTTTTGACAGCGGAAAATCGGTCGTGGCCTACTTCTCTCATTGCTTCAACTGGGAGTGGGCACCGGCCATAACCCTCTGGAGCCGACACAGCGGCCGCGACAACGTCAGATTCTGCCAGGTCTACCGACCGCTTAAAAACGAGTGGGCCGACCGCTTCATGCTTCGGCTACGCTCACGTTTCGGATCGGAATCACTGCCAAAGCGCACCGTGCTGCGCGATCTGCTGCGGATGCGCAGCGAGGGTATCATGAGTGTCACCGGATTTATGAGCGATCAGAAACCGAGCCACGGCGACCCTACCCTGCCGCTGATGTTGCTCAACCGCCCCACCGCCATGATCACCGGCACCGAGACTCTCGCCCGCAAGCTCAAGACCGCCGTTATATATTTCGATCTGAGCCACACAAGTCGCGGACATTACCGTCTGACGCTCAAACATATCTCCGATGACGCTTCGGAAACCGCACCGATGGAGATCACACGGCGCTACGCCGACATGTTGCAGGAATCCATCGAACGTGATCCGGCCGACTGGCTATGGACCCACCGACGATGGAAGAATCCGGTAAAATTGCCCGCAAACGATGAACCACAAGCTGAATAACCAACCGACAGACTGCTCGTCGACCGCCGTCGTGATACTCAACTGGAACGGCAGCGCCCTTTTGAGGCGGTTCCTGCCCTCGGTCATATCACACACGATAGCCACAGGCGCACGCATAGTCGTGGCCGACAACGGATCGACCGACGATTCTCTCTCACTTCTCGAACGCGACTTCCCTGCGGTCGAAGTCATGGCTTTCGACCGCAACTATGGCTTCGCCGAAGGCTACAACCGCGCGATAGCGGCAATAGACACCACCTACGCCGTGCTTCTCAACTCCGATGCAGCCACTCCCGAGGGCTGGCTGCAGCCGCTTGTAGAGTTCATGGACAGCCACAGCAATGCCGGAGCATGCCAGCCCAAGATACTTTCGGCCGAAAATCCGTCGGTGTTTGAGTATGCCGGTGCGGCAGGGGGATATCTCGACCGCAACGGCTATCCGTATTGCAGAGGCCGTGTGTTCTCCACCATAGAAGCGGATCGCGGACAGTATGACGATACAGCCGAAGTGATGTGGGCATCGGGAGCCGCGCTTATGGTACGCCGAAAGGCATATCTCGACACCGGCGGCCTCGACAAGATATTCTTCGCCCATATGGAGGAGATCGATCTCTGCTGGCGCATGAGGCTTCGCGGCTGGAAAGTGTATGCCGTAGGGAATTCGAGTGTCCACCATCTCGGAGGTGGCAGTCTGCCGGCATCAGATCCGAAGAAGACATACCTCAACTTCCGCAACAACCTGCTGATGCTTCACCGCAATCTTCCTGACCGTGTTCGCCGCAAGCGTCTGATTGTCCGACGGCTGCTCGACGCAGTGGCGTGGCTCCGATATGCCGCCACAATGCAATGGGCCGACGCGGCCGCCATCATACGCGCCCACCGCGACTACCGGAAGATTAAAGCCGGTCTGACCGGCATAAACAGCTCCGGGGCCGACCTGCTGCGCTCTACGCCGGAAGCCAAGAAAAATGTGCTCGCCGCGTATTATCTGCGAGGCAAGCACACTTTCAGAAGCATCATTCAATCATAAATCGTGACATCTACCTGACGAAGGAATCGGCCGGAGCCACATCTGCCCCCGCACTCTCGGCGTTCATCGCAGCCTGCTGGGCATCGAATTCTCCGAGAGTCTGGCGGAAAGTTTCGACTATATTCGACGGATTGATCGGCTGTCCGAGCGACCCGCTTTCGGCCGACATCTTTTCCCACAACGCACCGGCCTCGACCGGATCTTTCTTCATGGCCGCATCGTAGCAGTCGACCGCCCGGCGCATCGACTGTTCGGTAGCGGTCTGATTGCCCGTTGTCGCGCCCACGAAAGCCAGAGTGATATAACTCAACGTAAGATCTCCAAGAGTCTTTACCGAGCAATCGGGAAGCTTTTTGTAGAGCTTGTCGCATAGATTGGTCACCTTGTCGAAATCCTGATTGCTTATAGCATCGGTTATCTCCCGGCACTGCTTCTCCTGCTCCTGCGCGCATGACACTCCGAGAAACAACAGGCCTGTCACCGCCATGAATAACAGTATGCGTTTTATCATATACATAGATGAGATGTTTTTTTGACTGTCGGTAAAAAATAATCGTTTCAATCATATAACCGATTATAACGTCATTTTGTTTAATAAATCTAAAAAAACTGTCGCTGTACGATAAAGCGCAAACATCCCGCCAATACGCAGGATTATTCATTTCAGGAAATGAGATATAACTCAGGCTGTCGTGTCAAAAACAAATATCTATGACACAGCCTCCCCCCCTTTTTTAACTATGTTTTCCTTTCACTGCAGAACGATAGTGAAACCTGACGGCTCCTCCATCTTTTTACCGTTGACCTTCAGCTCTCTTGTGACGTTATCGCCACCCTTGTTGCTGATTTTCAGGTCAAACTCATAAGTCAGACCGTTGCGCTCCGGAAATTGAAGCGAAAAGACATACAACACCCCGTCAGAAACGAATGGGTGCGTTTCTGACGGGGCATTGTATGTCAAACGGTCGTGTTGCCTGACCGTCCGGATTCAGTTGTTTTCGGGGCGGAGCGAGCGCACAGTCACCGCAGCCTGCCACATCTCGCTCTCACGAAGATCTTTCAGCTCCTTCTCAAGCTTCTCGCGATAGTCGGGCTTGGAATTGGAATCGATGGATATCTGCGCCTCGTTGCCGCACTTCACGCTCTCATACAGACGCTGCACTACGGGCTTCACGGCATCGTGGAACGGCCCCATCCAGTCGAGTGCGCCGCGCTGTGCGGTTGTCGAGCAATTGGCATACATCCAGTCCATGCCGTTTTTGGCAAAGAGAGGCATCAGGCTCTGGGTCAGTTCCTCTACGGTTTCGTTGAACGCTTCGGAGGGGGTGTGTCCGTTCTCGCGGAGCACCTCGTACTGCGCCAGCAGCAGTCCCTGTATGGCTCCCATCAGCGAGCCGCGTTCGCCTGTCAGGTCGGAAGTAGCCTCGCGCTGGAAGGTTGTTTCGAAGAGATAGCCCGATCCGATGCCTATGCCGAGAGCGATTGTGCGCTCAAGGGCGTGGCCGGTGTAGTCCTGATAGATGGCATAGCTGGAGTTGAGTCCGCGCCCCTCAAGAAACATCGTGCGGAGCGAAGTGCCCGAACCCTTGGGAGCCACCATTATCACATCGATGTCGGCCGGAGGCACGACACCGGTGCGGTCGTTCCACGTGATGGCGAAGCCATGTGAGAAATACAATGCCTTGCCGGCTGTCAGATATTGCTTGATCTGCGGCCATACCGACATGACTGCGGCATCACTGAGCAGACACATGATGATAGTGCCCTTCTGGCAGGCCTCCTCTATGGAGAACAGTGTCTGTCCGGGAACCCATCCGTCGGCCACCGCCTTGTCGTAGGTCTTGCCCTGACGCTGTCCGACGATGACATTGAATCCATTGTCGCGGAGATTCATGCTTTGACCCGGCCCCTGCACGCCGTAGCCTATCACGGCTATCGTTTCGTCCTTGAGTATCTCGCGGGCCTTTTCAAGAGGATATTCCTCGCGGGTGACGACCGTTTCCTCTACGCCACCGAAATTTAATTTTGCCATATTATTTTCTTAAGTGATATTTTCAAAATTTGAACCACAAAGATATTACAATTTATCACAAAAACAATGCATTTTTGTTTTAATTTGAAATATCATCTACTTTTTTTATGTTTTCGTTAGAGTATGTTTCCACGTCATGTCACTGAACAGGCTGGAGTGTGTGACGCACACTGCAGAGCTGTGTGCCATCGGCAAGCGCCACAGATGTGACATAATCCATTGCGTCATCGTCAACCGGTGCTGTGATCACCCTCGCTGCCTCGCCCCATCGTGCCTCATGACGGAACGCGATCTCAAAACGCCGTGTGGACGCCCGGTCATAAAGTTCCAGCGGGAGAGAGTCGACTGCAAGCTCCATATAACGGGTTGTGGTGACATGACGGTTGAAATCTATATCCGACGAACGGAAAATCACCTCATACACGTCGGCCATATCTGCCGGAGGTGACGGGATGCGCCTCTGCGGCTCTATCGGACAACGCCGGTCGCTCACCGTACTCTGCAGATGGGATATGCCCGACAGATCTGCCGGACGGCGTGTGGCCACATTGATGGCCACCCACACAGTCCGCATATAGCCTATCGTGACGCCCGACGCACAGAGCTCGAAATTACGCTCGGAAAAGTGTCGGTTGAATCCTTCTATCCACGTGGTCAGGCTATAGTCCTCATTAATGCGCGGCATACGGTCCACCTCTATGGTCAGCCGGCTCAACACCCATGAATTTCCGTCCTCTATAAGCCGGGAATATCCGACTCCGAGAGCGTTGGCATGATCGGTAGCCACCTGTATCACGTCGGCCACGAGCGTGGACAGCGGCAATGTTCCCTGGGCCGATGCTCCGGCTGCCGTCATACGATAACCGACTGTCAGCTCCGTAGGCAGATTCTCTGCTGCGGTCATATCTCGTTGACGCGCAGACGGCGCTGCTCCTGTTCGACAAGAAAGCGGTCGACATGTTCTATGGGCGACTTAGTGATAGCCACCCGCCCCGACCGCACGAACTGCCGGATGTCATAACGTTTCAGTTCTTCGAAAAGAGCTTCGGTTTCGTCGCTGTGTCCGGTTTTTTCTATGATGGTGTTGTCGCGTGTGATCTCAAGGATGCGCGCTCCGTGGGAGCGAATGATCTCTTCGAGATGCTGCTCGTCGAGAAGCCTCGCGGTGGGCACCTTGTAGAGAGCCACCTCCTGATACACGATATCATCGTCAGTATAGAGAAATGCGCGCAAAACGTCGATACGCTTTTCTATCTGCTTGACGATCTTGTCCATTGTCAGCCTGTCGCTGTAGCATGTGAATGTCACCTTGCTGACATCGGGTATCGAACAGCGGCTTGCGCTGATACTCTCCATATTTATACACCTGCGGGTGAGGATGATCGACAGCTGGTTCATCAGTCCCACGTGGTTTTCGGCAAAAACCGCCACGGTGAACAGCGTTTTTTCTTCCATAGTCATGAAAAGATTCTATCTTGCGGAAATTTTATTCTTCATCGGAAAACACCGTGTCCTCGTCGAGCAATATGTAGTCGACAGCCTCTCCCCCGGGAGTCATGGGGAACACCATGTCGCGCTCGTCGACTCTCACGTTGAGCATATATGCGCCGGGGTGCTCCATCATGCGGCGTATGGCGGGTTCCAGGTCCTCTCGACGCTCCACATTCTCGGCCTTGATGCCGTAGGCGCGCACTATGGCCACAAAATCAGGATTGACCATCGGAGTCTGCGAGAAGCGGTTGTCATAGAACATAGCCTGCCACTGGCGCACATTGCCGAGATAATCGTTATCTAGCACTATTATCTTCACCGCTGTGCCATACTGCATGATGGTACCCAGCTCCTGAATGGTCATCTGGAAGCCTCCGTCGCCGCAGAATATGCACACCGGACGCTCCGGAGCAGCCATCTTCGCGCCTATGGCAGCCGGCAGACCGAATCCCATCGTGCCAAGGCCGCCCGAGGTGATGATGCTGCGCGGCTTGCAGTAGTTGAAGTAGCGGGCCGAAAGCAGCTGGTTCTGACCGACATCGGTGACAAGCACAGCGTCGGGACCCGCCACTTCGGAAACCTTGCAGGCCACCTCACCCATGCACATGGCTCCCTGCGCAGGCGCACCCACACCGAGAGCCGCACGCTCAACCATATCGTATTCCACGCGATCGCATCGGTCGAACGATGCGAGCCACTCATCATGCGTCTTTGAAGTTATCATCGGTATCAGCCCCTCGAGAGCATGCCGAGCGTCGCCGTGAACGGTGGCCGCAGCGGGGATATTCTTGTTGAACTCCGAAGCATCGATATCGATATGCACTATCCTTGCGCCGGTAGCATAGCGCTCGACATCGCCGGTCACACGGTCGTCAAACCTCATGCCCACGGCCACGATCACATCGGCCCGGTTGGTATTCCAGTTGGGCCCGACATTGCCGTGCATACCCACCATACCTTTGTTAAGCCGATGGGCCGTGGGAATGGTTGACAAGCCGAGCAATGTAGTAGCCACAGGAATGTCGGCTTTTTCGGCCAACTCCTGCAATGCACGCTCCGCTCCCGATATCATCACTCCATGACCCGATATGATCATAGGCCGTTCGGCGGCGTTGATGATGTCAGCCGCGCGACGCAGGTCGGCATCGGGAATCTCGGGCATAGGCATATACGACCGTATGTAGCTGCACTTGCGGTAGGCCTGCTCGTCGAGCATGTCGGTCTGGGCATTTTTCGCTATGTCTATCACTACCGGCCCCGGACGTCCGGTGCTGGCTATATGGAACGCACGCGCCACTACCGCAGGGATATCCTCGGCGCGACGCACCTGTATGGCCCACTTGGTGATCGGCTGTGTGATGCCGACCACATCGGTTTCCTGAAAAGCGTCCGAACCGAGAAGCGACGCGTAGACCTGTCCCGTGATGACAACCAGCGGCGTAGAGTCCATCATGGCGTCGCTGAGGCCGGTCATTACATTGGTGGCGGCCGGACCGGACGTTACGATAACCACACCCGGGCGTCCCGACACGCGGGCATAGCCCTGGGCGGCATGAATAGCTCCCTGTTCGTGCCTGACAAGCACATGTGTCAGACTGTCGGTATAGTCATACAGCTTGTCGTAGACAGGGATTATAGCTCCTCCTGGATAACCGAACACACGGTCGACTCCCTCGGCTATGAGCGATTTGATGAGCGCTTCGGCTCCTGATATTTTCTTTTCCATTTTCAGTCGATATGTCTTACCCCTCCCTTGTCGGCCGAAGTCACTGCGGCGGCATATGCCTTGAGGGCTTTGGATATGTGGCGGTCACGGCCGCGAGGTGTGAATGCCTCTTTGCCGAAGCTTTCTTCCTGACTGCGACGTTCGGCAAGCTGTCCGTCTGTCAGTTCTACGTTGATAGTACGAGCCGGAATATCGATGGTGATTATATCGCCGTCGCGCACCAGACCTATCGCTCCACCGGCCGCCGCTTCAGGCGATACGTGGCCTATGGACAGCCCCGATGTGCCGCCGGAGAAACGTCCGTCGGTGACAAGCGCACACTGTTTGCCAAGATGTTTGCTCTTTATATAGCTCGTGGGATAAAGCATTTCCTGCATTCCCGGACCACCCTTAGGCCCCTCGTAGACGATCACCACGACGTCGCCGGCCTTCACCTGGTCGCGCAGGATACCGTCGACGGCCTCCTCCTGCGAGCGGAACACCTTGGCCGGCCCGCTGAACCGGAATATGCTCTCATCTACTCCTGCGGTCTTGACCACGCATCCGTCAAGCGCTATATTGCCGCGCAACACGGCCAGTCCCCCATCCTTCACGTAAGCATGATCAAGGTCGCGTATGCAACCATTCTTGCGGTCGGTATCGAGATCGGAGTAATATGTCATCTGCGAGCCGAGTTCGGTTGTGCGTCTGCGTGCCGGAGCACTGCGCCACAGCTCGTCGGCGCGATCGGCATAACGACGGCCGCCTATGGCCCACAGATCGATTGCCTCACCGAGAGTCAGCCCGTCGACACGCTTCACAGAGGTGTCGATAAGACCGCCCGACGCAAGTTCGCGCATGATCGACAGAATGCCTCCGGCGCGGTTGACATCCTCTATGTGGTAATGCGAGTTGGGCGCCACCTTGCACAAAACCGGCGTGCGGCGCGACAATGCGTCGATATCGGCTATATTGAAATCGGCTCCGGCCTCATTCGCTATAGCCAGCAGATGGAGCACAGTATTGGTGGATCCGCCCATAGCGATGTCGAGCGTCATGGCATTGAGCATAGCCTGGCGTGTAGCGATATTGCGGGGCAATACCGATTCGTCTCCGTCGCGATAGTAACGGTAGGTATTTTCCACAATCTGCCGGGCGGCATCCTTGAAAAGCTGTCGGCGGTTGATATGGGTTGCAAGCACCGTGCCGTTGCCGGGCAGAGCAAGACCGATAGCCTCGTTGAGCGAATTCATCGAATTGGCCGTAAACATACCCGAGCAGCTTCCGCAGGTAGGACATCCGTTACGCTCAAGCTCGGCCACGGCCTCGTCGCTTACGGTCATATCGGCCGAATCGATCATTATGTCGATCAGATCCACAGCCTTGCCTCCGGCCTCTCCAGCCTCCATCGGACCGCCGCTGACAAACACCGCCGGAATATTAAGCCGCATGGCCGCCATCAGCATTCCGGGAGTCACTTTGTCGCAATTGGATATGCACACCATCGCATCGGCCTTGTGGGCATTGACCATATATTCCACCGAATCGGCTATCAGATCGCGCGACGGCAATGAATAAAGCATTCCGTCATGTCCCATGGCTATGCCGTCATCGATGGCAATGGTATTGAATTCGGCTGCAAAGCATCCGAGCCTTTCGATCTCCTGCTTCACAGTCTGGCCTATTTCATGAAGATGGGTGTGCCCGGGCACAAACTGTGTGAACGAATTGACCACAGCTATCACCGGACGACCTATCATCTCCTCTTTCATGCCGTTGGCACGCCACAACGCCCGTGCGCCGGCCATACGTCGACCCGACGTGCTGGCATCGCTGCGCAGCCTGTGGCTGAAGTTATGATGTTCCATTTTGCAGATTGTGTCTATGTGTGATATACGCTTGTCGCGCTTCAGATAAAATCCTTTACTGGTATCTTTCGCAAAGATAACCTAAATTAGGCTCTATGTCCAAACAAATGCACATTTTTCTTCATTTTATGCACATTATGCACCACTTATGCGTCCATTACGTATCATTATGCATCATTATAAACCACTACCCCACCCCTGACGCTTCACTGACACAGCATCAACACCATCGTCGGCAGCGTGTGAAGTCCAGTGAGCCTTTCCTATTTGGAGGTTAGCATATTTATCTCTACTTTTGTCATTGTCATCAACATGTGCAGTAAGTATTTATCATCACGGCAACACAGTCAAACTCGCTGCCACGCATAGCAGACTACTGTGAACCAACGTCACATCACATTTCAAAATCCAATAACATCAACTCAACAACAACCTGCCTGAATGCCGGTTGAAAACAGGCCAACCAATAATTGTCAGATGATCAGAATAAAGCCAAAAATCACATCGGATGAAGCCACTGAAGCCAAACTGCTCAAACAGCTCAAAGATGGCAGTTATGAGGCTTTCGCTACAGTCTATCGGCGGTATAGCCCCAGAGTATATCGGACCGTATCCTACTTATTAGGCAACGAAGATATGGCGGAGGATATAGTCCAGGATCTATTTCTGACTATATGGGAACGCCGCGAAAACATTGACCCCGACAAAAATTTCGAAGGATATGTAGCTGTTATAGCACGCAATCTCGCTTACCGCTACGTAATGACACGATGTAAGATGATCTACAACATCGATATAGCCGCCGACAAGCTTGCCGACGATTCGGCTAATGATTCAGCAGAGGCTACATCGCTCAACAATTATATCATGAAAATACTGAACTCACAGCCCCGGATGCGACGCAAAGTGTTCATGATGAGCCGATTCGACAATCTGACATACGCTGAAATAGCCAACCGTCTGAATATCAGCGAACGCACTGTAGAGGCACACATCTATGCTATGGTGCGGGAACTAAAAAAAATGCTCGGATATGTACCCGCTGCGGTTATGTCGTTGCTATATTTGAGTGTTAAATTGTATTAAACGCGCTATAAGGACTAAGTACCCTCCCCCACTTTTTGACTAATAATAACAAACGGTCGCCACAAGGCGGCGCAATCATCAATATGCATCATGAACATCAGCCTGCTTCATCACTTGATTGACAACACCCTGACTCCTGAAGAACGCAAGGAGCTAATGGAGTATGTGCGTCGAAACACTACCCGCGAAGAGTTTTTCAGGCTGTTCGATGAAGTATGGGTCGCTGAAAAAGACGCATCGATACCTCGCGAACTTCAAGACCGCATGTATGCCCGTATCATAGAGCAGATCAATCCCGGAGCCGATGAACAGCATTCCGGACCGGATCGAATCCAATTCTACCAACACGCTGTCACCGGAAAGATAAAGAGGGTGATCTTCAGCGCGGCAGCCGCCTGCGTGGCGGCAGCGCTCTGCATTCTCGCCACACATCTTTTCATCCGCCACTCGTATCAACCTGCCACTTTTGCCGTCACCGCCGAACTCGGACAAAGAGCCAGCGTAACACTCCCCGACGGCACTCTCGTATGGCTCAATTCCGGATCATGCATAAGTTATGACTCCGACTACGGTCACAAAATCCGCTACATCTCACTCAACGGCGAAGCAAGTTTCGATGTCGCCAAGGATGCCGAACATCCCTTTATAGTAGAAGCTCGCGGCATCACTACAGAGGCTCTCGGAACCAGGTTCAACATATCGGCCTACGACACCGACAACTTCCTCACCACCTCGCTTTACAAAGGATCGGTGAGAGTAAACTACAGCAACGCCTCGACTATTCTACAGCCTCACCAACAAGTCACCATCGACTTACGCAACATGAAAGCGACTGTGACATCGGACGACATGGAACTGAGCGAAGCTCCCTGGAGAAGCGACGAACTAACCTTCAACGGGCAGTCGCTTGACGAGATTGCCGTCATACTCAGTCGTGTTTACAACACCAAAATAAAGATCGATGATCCATCGCTTGGGAAGGAATGCTTTGCGGGCACGATCCACAACACCAACATCCGCAACTTCATAGATATACTCAATCTCACGACACCGATCGACTATTATTTCGAAGGTGATACAATCCATCTGCGCAGACGCTAACCTGTAAAAACAAATCAGCGATACAACAACATTATAAACCAATCCAAATACGCTATGCCTATGACATAAGAGCCTCCGAACCATAAAAATCAGAGAGTGTCCGTCTACATATAAACCGACACTCTCACTAAAAAACCACAATCATTCGCCTTTATAATGCCTGACATCTGTTTGCAGACAGGCCAGGCCACGAATCAATTGCATTAGCAAAGTTATAAAGGATTATTTGTCATCACTTAAAAAACTTGCACATTTTTTTTACCATGAAGCAGTTTATAAAAAAAATGATGTCACTTTCGCTGCTTATAGCGGCGTCGGTATCATCAGCATCTGCACAAATCACGCTCAACGTGAGCGACAGACCTGTAGCGGAAGTCGTAAAGCAGATTGAAAAATCGACTTCATACCGTTTTTTCTACAACAGCAATCTCGACGGGATGCGCAAAAATGTCAATGTGTCGGCCGAAAACCAGAACATTGACGAGATAATGAATCAGATTTGCCGTCAGGCCGACTTGTCATACGTCATCAAGGACGGGAAACAAATAGTACTGACAGCCAAAGAGAAACAGTCTGAACCCATACAGAACAAAAAAGTCATAAAAGGCACCGTGCTTGATCCCTACGGCGATCCTGTAGTCGGCGCGACGGTGCGCGTCAAAGGGACCAACCTCGCAGCGATCACCGACATCAACGGCAACTACTCCATACAAGCCCCTGACGGCTCTACAATCGAAGTGACATGCATAGGCTATGTCACCGGCAAAGGCAAAGCCTCAGGCGACAAGCCGCTCAATTTCAACATGGAGGAAGATGACAATTATCTCAACGAGGTAGTCGTTGTCGGCTACGGCTCACAGAAAAAAGTCAACCTGACCGGATCGGTGGAAAATATTTCAGCCAAAGCCATCGAGAACCGCCCCATACGCAGCGTGACAGACGCTATCCAGGGGCAGATGGCAGGAGTCACCGTACAGTCGGGCACCGGTCAACCTGGGCAATTTTCTTCTATAAAAATCCGAGGCAATACATCGGTCAACTCCGGAGGCGCCCTTGTGATCATCGACGGTCTGCCTGGCGACATCAATCTTGTCAATCCTCAGGACATAGAGTCAGTATCAGTGCTTAAAGATGCAGCTTCGGCAGCTATTTACGGCGCACGGGCAGCCGAAGGCGTGATATTGATCACCACACGTCAGGGCACCGACTCCAAAGTCAAAGTCGAGTACACCGATAACTTCTCCTTCAATAAACCCACACGCATTGTCAAGAGCAACAACAGCTATGACCACGCGATAATGCAGAATCTTGCATATACCAATGCCGGACTGGCCCCGAACTTCTCCGAAAAGGCTCTTGAGGCGATACTCGATCCATCGGTCACAGCATTGCCCAACGGCAACGACTGGATCTACACCGCCGACACTGACTGGATCAGCATGATGTTTGATCACAGTTTTCAGCAGACCCACAATCTGGCAGTCTCCAAAGCATCCGAATCACTTCGCTACCGTTTTTCGGCCGGATGGCTCGACCAGGACGGCATGTTCAGCGAGTATGGACCTGACAACTACGACCGCTATACACTGAGATCAAACGTCAATGCCGATCTCGTCAAAAACAAACTGAATTTCGACAGCAAAATGACATATACCGGCACAACCTCAAAGACTGCCGCGCAGTTCAGCAGCTGGACGATACCCTACATCACCATGATACAGGCGGGACCCAATATGCCTGTATATGATCCCAACGGCAACTATGCCCGTTACCGCATGCAGGCCAACCCGATTCAGGCACTCAAAGAAGGAGGCGAGAACCACACCCGCCGACAGCGCATCGAAGGAGTTTTCACCCTGTCATACAAACCGGTGAAAGGTCTTGAGGTAAAAGCTGTGGGTGCCGGACGAGTCATCAACTCGCAAAGCAAGAACTGGCGCCGCCAATATGGAAAATACGGTCCGAACGGACTCAACTCGATGGGAGCCGGCCAGTCGGGACCCAACAGGCTCACACAGTCGACAGATAACACCCGCTATATCACAGGACAACTCACCGCCGATTACAATTTGAAAATAAAGCGGCACAACCTCCACATACTCGCAGGATGGTCGGCTGAAAACAACAGCTATGAGAGCCTCACCGGCGAGCGCACCGATATAATCGGCAACGAACTGCCGGCACTTGTCATGGGGTCGACCGACCAGTGGAGCAACTCCGCCAGCGAAACCGAATGGGCACTGCTGTCGGGATTCGGACGCATAAACTATAACTTCGACGAACGCTATCTATTCGAGGCCAACATACGCATGGACGGCTCATCGCGATTCTCGAAGAAACACCGATGGGGCTACTTCCCCTCGTTTTCGGGAGCATGGCGCATCAGCGAAGAGGCATTCATGAAGGTCCAGCACATAGTCACCAACCTTAAGCTGCGGGCTTCATGGGGTCAGCTCGGCAACCAGAACGGCCTCGGCCTCTACGACCATATCGCCAAATATAACATCAGCGGATATTACCCGTTTGCCAACGAACTCGGACAATGGGCAAAGGTCAACAGCCTCCCCTCCGAAGACCGCACATGGGAAACTGTAGAAATGACAAATATCGGTATCGATCTAGGCTTTCTCAACAACCGCCTCACGGCCGAAGCCGAGCTCTTCTGGAAACATACCAAGGATATGCTTGTCAGCATCGAGATCCCGAGCATGATTGGCATCACAGTCCCCACCGGCAACTACGGCGAGCTCAAGATCCACGGATGGAACATCGCCATAGGCTGGAACGACCGCATAGGCAACCTCAACTACTCGGCACGCTTCTCGCTCTCCGACCAAAAAGACAAACTCACCAATTACGGTAAGGAATTCAACGGATTCTCATCTGGTGTAGGCGTATATACCGAAGGATATTCCCTCGGCGCCATATTCGGCTACAAGACCGACGGTTACTTCAAGACTCAGGAAGAGGTTGACAACTATCCCGTATTCCGCAAAGGCATCACTGCTCCCGGCGACGTGAAATATATTGACCTCGACAACGATGGCAAAATATCGGCACCCAACGATCTCGCCTATCTCGGTTCGACCAATCCACGCTATGTGTTCGGGCTGAACCTGAGCGCCGATTGGAACGGCATCGATGTCAGCGCACTCTTCCAGGGTGTAGGCAAACGCGACTACTACCTGTCGTCGGAAGTGATGGCTCCATTCCGCGACACATGGGGCAACTTCTCCTATACCCTTCACAACGACTACTGGACGCCCGACAACACCAATGCCGCCCTGCCACGCCCCTATGCCGGCACATCACACAACTATCAGATATCAGACCATTGGCTACAGAATGCGGCCTATATCCGATTGAAAAACCTGCAGATCGGATACACATTGCCGTCGAAGATAATAAGCAAAGCGGGCATTGACCGTCTACGCATATATTTCAGCGGCGACAATCTCCTCGAATACAGCAAGCTGCAAAGCGACTTCGATCCTGAACTGTCAAATATCAACGGCTACATGTATCCGATGCTCCGCAGCTACTCATTCGGCATTAATCTTACTTTTTAACAACAGGAATCCATGAACAAGATAATATATACCGTATTGACAGCCCTTATGGTTATCGCCGCACTCAGCAGCTGCAGCGACTTCCTTGACAAGGAGCCTAAGACCGAACTGTCGCCTAACACATTCTGGAAAACGGAATCAGATCTTCGGTTCGGCCTCAACAGCCTGTATGCCAACATGAACCGCAGCTATACGATCGACAACCAGTCGATCGACTGCTTCGCCGCGATCGGCAACCCCGTGAGCAGCGGCACATATACGGCATCGAACACCGACGGGATATGGACCACCGCCTACAACAACATACGTGTGGTATGTGACTTCCTCGAAAACTACGACAAAGCAGAGGTCAGCGATGCGGTCAAAGCGCGTTATCGCGGCGAGGCCCTCTTCTTCAAGGCTTATTTCTATTTCAATCTTATAAAACGATTCGGCGATGTGCCTTATGCCGACCATACGCTTGATCTTGCTTCAGAGGAACTTTACGGACCACGCATCGACAAACGCCAGATACTCGACATCATTCTCGCTGATCTTGCCGAAGCCGAAGCGGCCGTGCCTCACAAAAGCGCGATGAAAAATGATCTCGGCAGAATCACCAAAGGAGCGATCCAGGCACTCACGGCACGCATCGCGCTGTATTTCGGTACCTGGTACAAATATCATGGCGGAGCCGACGGCACACAATACCTCGCCATAGCCCGCGATGCAGCCCGACGGATTATGGACAGCAATGAATACAGCATATATCCTGACTACCGCAATCTATTCCTTCTGCCGGGTGAAGACTCTTCGGAACACATCCTGTCGTTCCGCTACTCCGACGAAACAAGCTCATACAATGCCCGCATACGAGGCGTGATTGTCGATTTCATACAGGAACCGACCAAACATCTCGCCGATGCATTCCTGTGCAAAGACGGTCTGCCTATAGGCAAATCGGCCTATACGGTAGATTATCTGCCTCTCGGCAAGGAGTTCGACAACCGTGATCCGCGCATGGCTTTGACCATCTGGCGGCCGGGCGACCCGTTCAGGAACGAGGCTTTTCTACCCAATCTGGCCAACCAGACCAAGACCGGCTACATGTTCAAGAAATATGGCGATGAAGACTCCTATGCCAATATCCAGTCGAAAATTGACGAGATACTGATACGCTATGCCGAGGTGCTCATCACGTATGCAGAAGCCACCTACGAACTTGACGGCAGCATCTCGGATGCAGATCTTGATATTTCAGTAAACACCATCCGCGACCGATTCGCCGGCAATCCCGACTGTCTGCCTCACCTCACCAACGCCTTCGCAACAGCACACGGACTGGATATGCTTGAGGAGATACGACGCGAACGCCGCGTGGAACTTTGCTCCGAATCACTGCGCTACGATGACCTCATCCGCTGGAAAACAGCCGAGCATGAACTGCCGCAATCGATTCTCGGTGCTAAATTTGATGCCGGGTCATACCCTGCGCTGACCACCGGCAAAGACATAATACTCAACGCCGACGGGTTCATACTCGTGCAGGATGGCAACTCACGCACATTCGACCCGGCAAAGGACTATCTGTTCCCATTGCCGCTTCGCGAAGTGCGCCTCAATCCTCAGCTCACCCAAAATCCCGGATGGTAATCAACCGCAATGCAAGCAACATGAATAGATTCACCAAATATATCGGAGCCGGCATCGGACTCCTGTCGGGAGCTGTAGCCGGCGCTCAGGATCGCCCTAACATAGTGGTCTTTCTTGTCGACGACATGGGACTTATGGATACATCCCTCCCATTTGTCACCGACAAAGATGGCAACCCTGTCGAGCAGCCTCTCAACCGCTGGTACCGCACTCCAAACATGGAGCGCCTCGCCGCGCAAGGCACACGCTTCACACAGTTCTATGCACAGAGCGTAAGCTCTCCGTCGCGCACATCATTGCTGACCGGACATAATGCAGCCCGTCACCGCACCACCAACTGGATCAACGCCGAAAGCAACAACCGCGACAAATACGGCCCCTACGACTGGAACTGGAACGGCCTTACATCAGGCAGCATCACTTACCCTGGAATACTCCGTGAAAACGGCTACAAGACAATCCATGTCGGAAAAGCCCATTTCTCCAACATGCACACCGACGGCCGCGATCCACGCAATCTCGGGTTTGACGTCAACATAGCAGGTTCGGCTATCGGTCATCCTGCCAGCTATCTGCCTGAAAACGGCTACGGCAAGTACAAAGGCTGGAAAGCTCGCGCCGTGCCCGACCTCGACAAATACCATAACACCGAGACTTTCCTTACCGATGCGCTCACCATTGAAGCGACGAGCGAAGTAGACAAAGCCATAAACGAGGGCAAACCGTTCTATCTCAATCTGGCCCATTATGCCGTTCATGCGCCTTTTGACATCGACAAGCGTTTTATCGACCACTATACCTCCGATGAATATCCGGTCAACGCACCGGCATTCGCCGCTCTGATAGAAGGGATGGACAAAAGTCTCGGCGATCTCATGGATCATCTCGACTCCATCGGACAGGCCGAAAACACACTCCTGATATTTCTCGGCGACAACGGCAGCGACGCACCGATGGGAGACAAAGCCGGCCACACCTCCTCGGCTCCCTACAGAGGTAAGAAAGGAATGGAATTTGAGGGGGGCATGCTCGTTCCGGCCATAATATCATGGGCTAAACCGGCGCCCGACAATAAATTCCAGAAGGAATATCCCATAAGCCAAGGCGGCATACAGACGCAAATGGCGACAATCATGGACATATTCCCCACAGTGCTGTCCGTGGCCAGAATCGACAATCCCGAAGGCCATACACTCGACGGCTCTGACCTGAGGACACTGCTCAGCGGAAAGCACGATACGCGTCATCGCGACGATTTCCTGATGCACTTTCCGCATCATAACTACGGTCAGTATTATACCGTTTACCGCAAAGGTGACTGGAAAATCATCTATCGCTATAACCCCGAAGATCCTCAACATCCTGGCTACAGCCTGTATAATCTGGCCGATGATCCATACGAAAACCATGATCTCGCCACGGCAGATCCGGCAAAACTCAGTGAGATGTTCCACCTGATGGAAGCCCGTCTGAAAGCCGAAAACGCCACATACCCCGTAGACGCCGACGGAGTCACTCTCCTGCCCAAAGCTCCGTAAAAGAGCTACACGTCAGCGTAATCGCCGTATGACCCCACTATAACACCACACGACACTGTGACTGAATCGATGATTCTTGACACAGTGTCGTGTGATATTGGTCGGTCTGTGAGGACGGGTTAAAGAGCTTTAATCCTCATTACCTCTGTTTTTGGCTTTGCTTTTTGATTTTGTGGCCGACGAATCGATGTCTTTTTCCTCCTTGAGATCGATTTCGTTGCCCTTGGCATCGAGCACTCTGTATTGCAGATATGCGAGGCTCTGATCGGGACGGACGTTGAACTTCTTGCCTGTCTCCATGCGCCAACGGCGAAATGTGGATATCAGTCCTTTTTTCAGGTATGCATCGACAAACGGATGTACGTACATCGTAAAACCGGTCTGTTTCAGCTCGTCCACAAGATAATCTATTTTTTCACGCAGCAGATCGGTGAAGAGCAGCGACGGCTGCACCTTGCCCTTCCCGAAGCACGACGGACACTCTTCGGCGGTAGTGATGTCGAGCGCTGGCCTTACACGCTGGCGGGTGATCTGCATCAGTCCGAATTTCGAAAGCGGGAGTATGTTGTGTCGCGCACGGTCTGTAGCCATGATCTCCCTCATGTGCTCATACAGTTTCTGGCGGTGTTCGGACTTGGCCATATCGATGAAGTCAATCACGATTATGCCCCCCATGTCGCGGAGTCGGAGCTGACGTGCAATCTCGTCGGCAGCGCGCATATTCACCTCCAGCGCATTGGTTTCCTGGTCGGCGGCGGCCTTTGAGCGGTTGCCCGAATTGACATCAATCACATGGAGCGCCTCTGTGTGCTCTATGATGATGTAGGCTCCGCTTTTGAACGAAACAGTTTTGCCGAACGACGACTTGATCTGTCGCGTGATACCGAAATGATCAAATATAGGCTCCGGTTTCTGATAGAGCTGCACGATCGAACTACGGTCGGGTGCGATCAGATTGACATATTTCGAGATCTGCGAATATACGTCGGGATCGTTGACGTGGATGCTTTCGAAATCGGGATTGAAGATGTCGCGGAGCACTCCGACTATGCGGCTTTCTTCCTCGAAAATCAGCGCCGGCGCAGTCGCACACTGTGCGCGGGCCACCGTGTCTTCCCAGCACTGGAGCAGCGTGCGGAGCTCATGATTAAGCTCTGTGACACGTTTGCCTTCGGCCGAGGTGCGGATGATGATGGAAAAATTCTTTGGCCTGATGCTCTCGATAAGCCTCCGGAGGCGGATCTTCTCCTCGGAGGTTTTGATTTTCTGCGACACTGATATCTTGTCGCCGAAAGGTATGAGCACCATATAGCGCCCCGTAAGAGTTATTTCTGTGGTGAGTCTGGGACCCTTGGAGGATATCGGTTCCTTGACTATCTGCACCATCAGTTCCTGCCCGGGCTGAAGCACGTCGGTTATCTGTCCGTGCTTGTCAATGTCGGGCTTCAGTTTCATTTTAGGCAGCGACGGCTGATGCTTACGGTCATCGAGCGCCTGCTTCAGAAAGGTTGAGTAGCTTGCGAAGCTTGAGCCAAGATCAAGGTAATGGAGGAAAGCGTCTTTTTCATACCCGACGTTGACGAAGGCGGCATTCAGACCCGGCATAAGCTTTTTGACTTTCGCCAGGTAGATGTCGCCGACCGCATAGGCTATGTTTCTCGACTCCTTCTGGAGCGAAACAAGCCTGGAGTCCTCCAGAAGTGCTATCGACACTTCCTTTGGCTGCACGTCGACAATGAGTTCGCTTTTCATTTTCTTGATATTATACTGTGATTATCCGGGTATGCGCCACACTTGGCGTTCTCCCGGCAAAAAAAACAAAGGACAAAGCTTCCGGACCCTCGGAGCGGACCCTGAGAAGTTTGTCCTTCGCTGTTCGATTTCCGCGCGGTCTGTTGATTTAGAAGCGGAAGATTCGATGAGTGTCCGCTGTCGGGCCTGACGGCAACACGCAGCGGGTATGACTCACTTCTTCTTGTGACGGTTCTTCTTAAGACGTTTTTTGCGCTTGTGAGTAGCCATCTTGTGGCCTTTTCTTTTCTTTCCGCTTGGCATTTTATGCGATATTTAGTTGGTTGTTATTATATTGGGGAATGCTGATCACTTAGCGTTCTTGACATCTTCCATGAACACCTTGGCGGGCTTGAATGCCGGGATCTTGTGCTCGGGGATGATTATTGTGGTGTTCTTTGAGATGTTGCGGGCGGTCTTCTCCGAGCGGGTCTTCACGATGAAGCTGCCGAAGCCACGAAGATATACGTTTTCGCCATGACCGAGGCTCTCCTTCACAACTTCCATGAACTTCTCTACAGTCTCGAGCACACAGGCTTTGTCGATGCCGGTGGTCTTCGAGATTTCGCTAACGATGTCGGCTTTTGTCATAATTCTATATTTTTTGATAATACATTGATACGCAACTAATTGTTGACAACATTGAACTTGTCTTCAATTTGCAAGTGCAAATATCGCACTTTTTTTTTATTCACATGCAAAAAATCAACCACTTTTTTGCAATAATCATCACTTTTCTACCTCATTAAGGGCGAACCTGAATTTCACGCCGACCAACGACAGTAGACTGTGCTCGCACTATATTCACCCCCATGTGAAATTACTGCGTCGCCGACGCCATGCCGACCAACGGCGTCCGATGGTACGGATCGGCTGGACTAACCACAAAAACAGCGCCGACCATCCCTGACGACCGCCTTCGAGCACCGCACACACTTTCCGCCACATAAGAGATACGGGTATCCACATCCCGGCGAACATGACTACGGCTACTATCGGAGGCACTATCGACGGAGCGCCATACACCACCGACACAACCGAGGCGAGAAGCCATATCCATAGCGCCACACTGACACTACCCATAAGCCGGAAAGGCGCACGCGGAAGCATGGCAGAGGTAAATTCGCGCCGTAAGGATTCGGCACGATGGGAATAAGCCATATCCGATTCGTGCTGATCCACTATGGCATCGGGAGATATTTCAGCGACACAGTTGTATGCGGTAGCAATTTCATTGACAAACAAATCATCGTCGCCATAATTAAGATGCAGCGCCGATGAAAATCCCTTGTGTTTGAAAAACACCGACCTGCGGTAGGCCAGATTACATGCTGTGCCACGCAATGGCTTTCCGACAAGCGCCGAACCGACCCAAAGCAAAGCCGACCGTAAACGGTCGAATGTGCGACGGCCGCTTCCGTGGCCATGGTCGGGGGTATCATCATTGCCGCAATGGCGTCCGTAACCAATCACCACTTCCACTGATTTGTCGACAAAATGACGCGCCATACTCCGGAGCCACAGGCGCGACGGTATTGTACAGTTGCTTGTTGTCAGCAACAGACAGTCGTGGTGGGCCGCCTTCACGCCGAGCGTGATTGCGAGCTTGCGCCGGCTAAGGCTGCGGGTATCATCGGGCAGAAAAGTTATGAACAGGTTGCGGTGTTCGACCTGAAGAGCGCGCACTATGTCGTCGGTGTGGGAATGACCTTCGTCATTGACCACCACTATCTCAAACGGTGCATTATAGTCCTGATCAAGTATATCGGCCAGCAACTGGCGAAGTCGTCCGGAATCGGCATGAGAACAGACTACAACCGACACCGGAGGAAGCTCTCCGTCATCATCCCGGTTTTTGACAGCCCGCGATGCGTTCAGAATACGCTTGAGCCTCGGCAATACCACCGCCAGCACATACACCGCCGCAATAAAAGCTGCTGCAACCGATATACCTACAACCGGCGTGAGAGGCACAAGAAAAAATTCCGGATACACAGACATGACTAACATATTCCTATCGGTCAAATGATTCGAACGGCACTCTGAACGACACCCCGCGCTCCATCAGCCGGCCGAGCGCACCGGGCAGACGGCGGCGGAATGAATCCCACGACCGTCCTGATTCAGGAGTCCATCCGGCCTCTGCAAGAGCCATGGCTCTCGGATAGGCCATATAGAAAGCACGATTGATGTCGTTGATGGCCTCTCCCCAAAGAGTTCCCATCACTCCCGTCACATTGGCGGCCGAAGGCATCTCGATCGCATAGGCCTGACGCAGTGTGGTCACCGGCATACCCCAGTTGTTATGTTCCGGAAGATCGCCGCGCATCTGGGGATAGTCGAGATAAGCGTGCTCTCCGGGCGCCATCAGCAACGGGTTGCCGTGAGCGGCTGCCAGTTCGATGCATTTAGGCGTCAACCCATTGCGCCATGTCACGAGAGTTACATCGGCAGGATATTCCATCAGATACTTCTCAGCCGGCATATAAATATTGTCGAGCTCGCACCACAATATAGCCTTTTTGCCACAGCTGCGGACGGTGGCAAGCATACGCCCGAAAAAATCGTTCATCAGCTGTGCGGCATCGGTATATCCACGTTCGGACATCATGCGGCGACAATCGGCGCACAAAGCCCAGTTGCGTTCGATTGCGGCCTCGTCGCCGCCAAGATGGATATAAGGCGACGTAAACATCGACGCGATACTGCGTATAACATCGTCATAAAGAGCATAGACCGAATCATTTGCCGCGCATACCATCACTCCGTTTCCCGGCGCTGACGCGAGCGCCGCGCTGTCGGCTATATGACAGCCCAGTCCGGGATGCACGCCAAGCACAGCTGAAGTATGGCCGGGAATATCCGCTTCAGGCACAATCTCAATGTAACGCTGTGCTGCGTAGTCGATCAGATCCGCTATATCCGACGCTGTGTAATGGTCTGTGCCGTCAGTCAGCTCCGGATGCCCCTCTACGGCCACCCGCCATCCTTCATCATCGGTCAGATGAAGCTGCAGCACGTTGTATTTATACGACGCCATTACATCTATAAACCGCTTCACGTCATCTACAGGAAGAAAATGGCGTGCAGGATCGAGCATCAGAGCACGACGCGGATAAGCGGGAGCATCATCTATGATTATAGGCGATACCTGACCACCGGCGGTCATGACCGCATCACCCCAAAGCAGCTGATCAAGAGTCTGCAACCCTCTGAACAGCGCCTCCTCCGAAGCGCCACATAGCCTCAAAGAGGCCGAATCGACCTCCAGACGGTAATGCTCGTTGCTGGTCATCGTCGTATCTATACCGATACAGGCATCCACTCCCGCACCATCGCCGAAATGACGGGTCATGATCTCTCCGTAAACCGACAGAAGTCTGTGATCCGATGGTAATGTAGACCTGACTATAGCCGCGTCACTGACAGACAAAGCCTTGCCTGACGGCATGACAACCGATGCCGGCATAGGCATCAGAGCCGAAGTCGGCCCCAGTTCTCTTGCATGCACAGCAATCCCGGCCGCCACCGCAAGCGATATTGTGATAATTTTTCTGAACATGATGCAAAGTTACGCATTTTTCGTGAATGTCTAAAAAAGCAGCAAAACCGACCGACCAATGGCGACGCTGCCAGACGTCTGCACGGACAAGTTCGGCCGTGACACCGACGATTTTTGTTTTTATCTCGCGAATTCTTCGTATATTTGCAATAATGAATTCATCCACCACAAAATCAAAAGGCGCCGACAGCGACGCATCATCAGCCACACACAGGCCTACATTGTACCTTCTGCCCGTACCGCTCTCTGACGTAGACCCATCAGTCGTCATGCCGCAGTCCAACATAGAAGTGGCCCGCAGTGTGCGGCACTTCATTGTAGAAAACCTACGGTCGGCACGTCGTTTCCTGAAACGGTGTGACCGCTCAATCGACATAGATTCGCTGACATTCGACGTGCTCGACGAACACACCCGGCCATCGGAAGTAGCGGCGATGCTTGCTCCGATGGAACGCGGCGAGGATATGGCCATAGTATCCGAGGCCGGATGCCCGGCTGTGGCCGATCCGGGTTCTGATGCTGTTGCCGAGGCACAACGTCGCGGCTATCGCGTATGTCCGCTCGTCGGGCCTTCGAGTATTCTGCTCGCCCTTATGGCTTCAGGATTCAACGGCCAGACTTTTGCATTCGCAGGCTACCTGCCGGTAGACCAGCATGCACGCACGGCACGGCTACGCGAAATGCAGCGACGCATCGAGCGCGAACGACAGACGCAGATATTTATCGAAACACCCTACCGCAACAACCGTCTGATACGCGAACTCACCGCAACCCTGCCGCACGACATGCTGCTATGCGTGGCCACCGATATAACCGGACCGCGCCAGAATATAACCACGAAGACACTCGCACGATGGGCCGCAGAGCCGGCCGACATAGACCGTGTACCCTCGATATTCCTTCTGTTCCGGCAGGACTGAACACATTTACAGCACACACGTCAGATGGCAAAAAAGAATAAATTCCAGCCAAGTCCGCTACGCCAGCCCGGACTGTTTGACATATCCGACCCGAATACAGACGGAGGCGGCATTTTCGGCGAAGAACTGCCGGTACATCCGTCGATACTCGACTTCGTAGTACACCATACCGCCACAACGGCCGACAACGCCGCAGTTCCGTCAAACCCTATCGAAGAACCGATCAAAGACTATCCGGTAGAACGTGGATCACTGCTTCTGGTCAGCTTCGGAAGCGGCAGCAGCGGCAACTGTGCGTTTCTCGGCACACGCAACGGCGGCATACTGATCGATGCCGGGGTCGACGTGCCGACCGTAACCAAAGGGCTCGAATCGATAGGTCTGACACTCGAAGATGTCAAAGGAATACTCATAACCCATGACCACAGCGACCATATCAGATTCGCCTATTCGATCGTAAGAAAACATTCATGGATGGGGGTCTACTGCACTCCCAAGACCCTAAACGGCATACTGCGCCGCCACAACATATCGCGCCGCCTCAGCGACTACCATCGGCCGATATACAAGGAATTTCCGTTCGAGCTGGCTGGATTCCGCATCACAGCTTTCAATGTAAGCCACGACGGATCGGACAATTCCGGATTTTTTCTCGAATCAGGATCGCAGACCGTGGCCGTGGCCACCGACCTCGGATCCATCACCGAACGCGTCAACCACTATATGCGTCAGGCCAACCATATCATCATCGAGGCCAACTACGACGCCGAGATGCTTCGATGCGGCCGTTATCCCGCCTATCTGAAAGCACGGATCGAAGCCGACGACGGGCACCTTGACAACACCGTCACAGCTCGCTTTCTCTCCTCGTTACTGACTCCGCGACTCCACAACATATTTCTCTGCCATCTGAGTGAAGACAACAACACACCTCAGAAGGCTATCGAGGCAGTAGGCGATGCACTACGCGGACATCCCGACGTCGCGTCAGGCGACATCACGATGCCACGGCTCGACATATTCCCCCGCTACGAGCGGTCGACCGTCTACAGCCTCCACCTATGACCGAGATACAGACAACAGGCAAAACAAACTGATTTACAAAAAATGATACACTCCAACAAACTACTCGCTTTGGTCGCATCGGCTGCCATGGCCATACCATCGGCCGACGCATGCACAAGCCTTATCGCCGGCAAAAAAGCCACAGCCGACGGAAGCATCATGATCACATACGCCGCAGACAGCCACACCCTCTACGGCGAACTATACCATCAGCCGGCAGCCGACCACGCTCCCGGTACGATGAGGCAGATCACCGAATGGGACACCGGACGTCATCTCGGCGAGATACCCGAAGCTCCACACACCTACCGCACTCTCGGCAATATGAACGAACACGGACTCACAATAGCCGAAAGCACCTGGGGCGGACGACATGAACTCGCCGGCACAGGCCTCATAGACTACGGTTCGCTGATATATATCACGCTGCAGCGAGCACGTACGGCACGCGAGGCACTGAAGGTCATGACCGATCTGGTAAACGACTACGGATACGCTTCGGAAGGCGAATCGTTCTCAATCGCCGACGCCGACGAAGTGTGGATCATGGAACTCATTGGCAAAGGCAAATCCGACAAGGGAGCCGTGTGGGTGGCGCGACGCGTCCCCGACGACTGCATATCGGGACATGCCAACCACTCACGCATACATCAGTTCCCGCTCGACGATCCTGAAACGCTCTACGCGCCCGATGTGATCAGCTTCGCCCGCAGTCAGGGATATTTCGACGGGAAGGATGAAGATTTCAGTTTCTCACGCGCCTATGCCGTGACCGACGGCGGCGCCCTGCGCGGATGCGACGGCCGCGTATGGTCGTTCTACAACCGCTTCAATTCCCCGGAGGCAGCTCCATATCTCGACTGGGTGCTCCGCGGACAGGGCGACCCTCTACCTCTGTGGATCCGCCCGCAGTCAAAAGTCGACGTGCGCCAGATGCAGGCCATGATGCGCGACCACTTCGAGGGCACGCCGATGGACATGACCGCCGACGTCGGAGCCGGCCCGTATAAAGTGCCTTACCGCTGGCGTCCGCTCACTTACGAGGTGGACAGCACAGAATACACTCACGAGCGCGCTATCGCCACACAGCAGACCGGTTTCTCATTCGTCAGCCAGATGGACTCCAAAGCACCCGCTGCCATGCGCGCCATATTGTGGTTTGGAGTTGACGATGCCAACACCTGCGTCTACGTTCCCGTCTACAACAGCGTCACTGAAGTGCCTCATGAATTTGCTGTAGGCAATGGAGATATGTACAATCTTTCATGGGATGCAGCATTCTGGGTCACCAACTATGTGGCCAACCAGGCCTACAACCGGTATTCTCAGATGATACCCGATATACGCCGCGTGCAGAACGAGATTGAAGATTCAATAGCCGCAGAGGTCGACTCCATGCGCAGCGCTGTAGCCTCCATGCCGGAAACAGAGGCTTCAGCCACACTGACAGCCCACACCGCACGCTGGGCCCGCGACTACACAAAACGCTACAAACAACTTGGCGACTACCTGCTGGTGAAATATCTCGACGGCAATGTGAAGCGCGAGAAAGACGGTAAGTTTGAGCGTACCGCCGACGGAATGCCCGTATCCCCGCTCTTCCCCGGCTACGATGACCGCTACTACCACGCAATAGCCACTGATCCCGACGGAGGCGACAGGCTCAAATCACTGAAAATCCAATAACCACTGACCCATGACCGACGATCCGATCATCATACCGCGTAGGCGCACATCGTACCATGAACTCACGGACAGCGACCGTGAGCTTGTGGACGCCGCGCGCAGAGCCACCTCGCGGGCTTACGCTCCCTACAGCCATTTCCATGTAGGCGCAGCCATACTCCTGTCAGACGGAAGCATCACGGAAGGTTCCAATCAGGAAAATGCTGCATTCCCATCCGGCACATGCGCCGAGCGCACGGCCGCATATTATGCCCACTCGGCCCATCCCGACGCTCGCTTCGAGGCAATAGCCATTTCAGCCATGGGCACCGACGGACAGCCAACTCCGACACCCACCCCGCCTTGCGGAGCGTGTCGTCAGGCACTGCTTGAATACGAGAAACTTGCCGGGCAACCGGTCAGAGTGATACTTGACTCCCCCGGCGACATATACATACTTCCCTCCGTGAGTTCGCTGCTGCCGCTGTCGTTCAGCGATTTCTGAAATAGACCTCACCGATATCGTCAGCTGTTGTAGGCTCCGGGCAGAGAACCGCTTACGCCATATCGGTCGGTACGCACTCCACACAGGATAGCCCTTGCCGGGCTATCCTGTTTCAGTCTGTAGTCAAACACATATCGCCCGTCATCCACATCAAAGAGCGGATCACAATTCCACAGACAGCCCACAAACATATTGTCATCCGAGCCATGGCTCCTGAAAGTGCACCGCTCAAATAGCGCCCCTGACGGATTCGCCGGGCTAAGATCAGGGCACGAGCCAAAAAAGATCGACTCCCCTACCTCCACTGTCGCTTCATCCGACAGCTGCAGTAGCGCGCCTGTGGAAGCAGCAAACAGATAGTCGGACGCAAATGTACAACGGCCGAACGACGCACGTCCGCCACTCAGCACAACGACGCCATCAGGCGACGACGAGAACTCACAGCCCACAGCCTCTATACAACTCGAAGCCGCATCGACCACACGCTGCGAAGCATTTGTCAGACGACAGTTGTCAAGACTGACTTCGGCTTCTTCGCCACACTTAAGCGCAACCACCGGATTAAACACGTTGACACACTTCATGTCAACACTTCCCCCCTCGACCGACACACCTCCCCACTGACCCGGTATGATATCAAAGGGTATCGAGGTCACGACATTTCCGAGTCTGTCGCCGCAAAGCTTTATCTGCGCATCCGGAGTGCCCTGTGCCACGAGCCGCCCCGCCACGCACAGCGAAGCGCCATCATGAAAATATACCGACGCACCCTCCTCTATTAACAGTGTGGCACCATCGGCAACCGTCAGACATCCGAACACCCTGACGATCGCACCGGCTTCCAGCCTTGTGTCAGCAGTGACGGTGACATCACGCAATATCAGCGGATCAAGTGCCTCGCCGACAAAAGGCAACGACGTCACAGCGCCGTTGACACTAAAATCGATCCGCCCACCGATCACCGATGCTTCAGGGAGGACATCGGCCAGCACTATTATGGAATCGCCAGGACGGATATCCAAGTCATGAAACGCAGTTCCCGAAAACCCGTCGACATTGAGCCGCACATCAGCCCCTCTGACTCCGCTCACCGACACGTCGGTAATCCTCATCACCTTGTCGCAGCGGTTATAGACAGTCACTGCCACCGCCGGACTCGTTTCTCCCATCCACACCTGCCCGAAACGCAACGAATCGGACGAAAACTCCGGACGGTCGGACGATGAAGAAGATATCTCATCGGAAATACACGCGGTAAGACACGCGGATGCAGCAATCACAGTGCATAATATCTTTATTAATCCTCGCATAAACTGAAAACGCACAATACTGCCGAATATTTTACTACCTTTGCAATTGTGCACCTGAATTCAAATCCGAGTCACTTAGCGAATGAACACAACCACAATCGACACATCAGACAAAGAATTGTTCGGACTGGTAGAACGTCTTATCACCGAAGCCTTTCCGGAAGAAGAGCGCCGGCCACTTGAAGCATTCCGGAGCATAGCCGACAGCGACGACCGGTTCAGCGTTATGATTCTGAATGACGGAGACACTCCGGTCGGCTTCATAACGTTATGGGATTTCGAACGATTCATATATGTGGAGCATTTTGCGATCCTGTCCGAACTGCGGTGTCGCCACTACGGCGCCCGCGCGCTTGAAGTTCTCCACCGGTCCGACCGTCGCCCCATTGTGCTTGAAGTAGAACTGCCGACCGACGACCTCACACGGCGACGCGTAGCATTCTACAAACGTGCCGGCTTCTCGCTTTTGCCCTATGACTACACACAGCCCCCCTACCGGCACGGAGGCGCATCGCTCCCCATGAAGATAATGGTCTGGACGCCTGAATCAGGAGTAATTCCGGACTTCGGACTGATACGTTCGACACTCCACCGTGAAGTATATGGCATCACTGATGCACAATAATTTGTGACAAAATTAGCACAAAAAGGTTAAAACATCGCACTTTCGGGAAATATTGTGGAATTTTGACTACTTTTGTAGCTCATAATACCAACACACAGTGACTCTCGAACTCTTCTTTTCTACCATTGCAGCGGCGCTAAAACAATTCGATGCCGAAATGCTACTGGCAGTCAACGGGCTGAACACTCCCTGGCTCGACCAGATAATGTGGGTGGTTACCAATCGTTTCGCATGGATACCGCTCTATGTGGCTCTTGCGGTCTATATCGTCAGACCCGACTGGCGCAAAGGACTCACATGTCTGATATTCATAGGACTTCTAATCCTTGCCGTCGATCAGACCATAGCTTCGCTGATACGTCCCGTCGTAGGACGCCTGAGGCCGTCGTGGAACACAGCCATGTTTGGCGACTCGCTTCACCTTGTCAACGGATACCGTGGCGGCATGTACGGATTCCCGTCGTGTCACGGCGCCAACTCTTTCGCACTTGCCACATTCATTATATTGTATTTCCGCACACGTCGGGCAGCCGCAGGCATGACTCTCTGGGCCATGCTCCATGCCGGATCAAGAGTATATCTTGGCGTACATTATCCGGGCGATATCTTTGTCGGTGCCATGATAGGGACCGGCTATGCCATACTTTTCTATCGCCTAATGAATTTCACCACGCGGACAATCCCACTGTTTCAGTCTATTTCGGGAGTCAGGATCGCCTCCTGAGGCTTTATACGGTTCCAGTCCATTTCACCGATTATATCGGTCGGCGCCACCGGCTCGGGGCGATCGATTATCCCTGCCGCAAAAGCCAGCCGCCCGACAACCGACTGTGGTCTTGCACCTCTTGCCCGAAGGCTCTCCAACGACGCCGAAGCATCGCGCTTCGACAGCCGCTGACCGCTTGCATTGACCAGTAGCGGCACATGCGCGAATGAGGGTGCGTCAAATCCAAGCAACCTGTAAAGATAAAGCTGCTGGGCGGTTGAAAGCAGAAGATCGCATCCACGCACTACTTCCGTCACTCCCATCAGAGCATCATCGGCGACAACCGCAAGCTGATAGGCCCACGCACCGTCGGCACGCCTGACTACAAAATCGCCGCAATGACCGGAAAGCGCCACGCTCTGACGGCCAAACACACGATCGTCAAAAGAGATTTCCTCGTCAGGCACCATTATCCTCACCGCATGAGGCTCCGACACAGCTCTGCGCCTCGACTCCCCGTATCCAAGCCTTTCGGGGCGACACGTCCCGGCGTAGACGATCCGTCCGTCAGTCTGATGCGGCGCCTGAGTGGCCATGATGTCGGCGCGGCGGCAAAAGCATGGATACGTCACTCCAAGCCTTTCAAGCCTCCCGAGTATCTCGCCATATATCTCTCCGCGACGGCTCTGGCTGTATGGACCGGCTCCGCCACGATCGTCCATTCCCCCTTCGTCCCAGTCAAGTCCGAGCCACCGCAGATCATCCTCTATATGCAGCGCATATTCCGCTTTGGAACGCTGCGGGTCAAGATCCTCTATACGAAGAATCCATCGACGCCCCGACCGGCGCGCCGACAACCACGACAGAAGAGCCGTGAAAACATTCCCCAGATGCATGCGTCCTGAGGGAGAAGGAGCGAACCTCGCCGCCCCGGCCGAAAAATCAGCATCCATAACTTTCATAGCGCAAAAATACACATTTTTGAGTTACTTATCCGGCGACAAACGGAGGTATTTCGGACGAAAATGCTTAAATTTGCATCCATCATGACTATTCCGGAATTAATACAGCGCAAAGGCTCCAAGGGATTTTCCATAGAGGTGCTCCCTCCGCTTAAAGGCAAAGGTATCGACCAGCTGTTTGCAGGTATCGACAGTCTGAAATGTTTTGAGCCACGATATATCAACATCACCACGCACAGAAGCGAAATGGTGTATAAATCAACGGCCGACGGCCTGTATCAGCGCGTAAGCGAACGTTCGCGTCCGGGCACTGTGGCTGTGGCCGCCGCCCTCCAGCAACGCTACGGCATTCCGGCCGTTCCGCACATAATCTGCAGCGGCTACACCAAGGCTGAAACAGAGTATGCGCTGATCGACTTGCGTTTTCTGGGCATCACTAACCTGCTCGTGCTCCGCGGCGACAAAGCCCGCCACGACAACCGATTCATACCCAACACCGGAGGGCATGCCCACGCCGTGGAACTGCAGAGACAGATCAACGACTTCAACAACGGAACTTTTGTCGACGGCACCACCATGGACTCGGCCAACGACTCCCCCTTCAGCTACGGAGTGGCCGGATACCCGGAGAAGCACGATGAGGCGCCCAACCGCGACATAGACATAGCATGGCTGAAAAATAAAATAGACAACGGCGCCCAGTATATCGTCACACAGATGTTTTTTGACAACGACAGCTACTTCAGCTTTGTCGAACGCTGTCGGCAGAGCGGCATCACAGTGCCTATCATTCCCGGGATCAAACCGATCGTGACCAAGGGGCAGCTTACGGTGTTGCCCAAGGTGTTTCATGTCGACATTCCGACCGATCTGGCTCGCGCCGTGATGGACTGCAAGGATGACGTTCAGGCCAAAGAAGTGGGCGTGGAATGGATGGCCATGCAGATGCGCGGCCTGTACGAGGCCGGAGTGCCTTCAGTGCACATCTACTCACTCAATGCCACGCGCAGCGTGGAGAAAGCCCTCCGACTGGTATTATGAGATTTGCCGACATACCGGGACATGAGGCTGTGAAATCACGGCTGCGCCAGATGGCCGATAGCGGCCGCATCCCACACGCACTGCTGCTCGAAGGCCCTGCGGGAACCGGCAAGATGGCTCTGGCAAGGGCTTTCGTCCAATATGTCTGCTGCACCGACCGTCAGGGAGGCGACAGCTGCGGACAATGCCCGTCGTGTCTGCAGCATCAGAGTTTCAACCATATCGACACCCATTATACCTACCCGACGGTAAAGAAAGAGGGATCTGACTCGGCACCCGTATCAGACGACTATGCCGCCCAATGGCGCGACTATATGCACGACCGGCTATATATGGACTTCGACCAATGGGCCGACTCGTTCGGGCGCCGCAACGCTCAGCCGGTCATCTACGTCAACGAAAGTGCGGCTCTGATCCACAAAATGTCGTTCACCAGTCATCGGTCGCCCTACAAAAGCGTGGTGCTCTGGCTGCCGGAGCGTCTCAACAGCGACACAGCCAACAAGCTGCTTAAGCTGATAGAAGAGCCATATCCCGACACCATTTTCGTCATGGTCAGCGACGAGCCGGGCAAAATACTGCCGACAATCTATTCGCGGCTGCAACGCATCGAGGTCAAGCGGCTGCCCGACGAAGAGGTGGCTGCATATCTGACCGCACGCCACGCCATAGATCCCGCCGAGGCGCTGATGCTGGCGCACAACGCCGAAGGCTCCACAACGGCCGCGCTGAGGATGATCGATACCCGAAGCGACACTCATGCGTTCTTTGAGTTCTTCACACGCCTGATGAGGCTCGCCTACCAGCGAAAGATAGCCGAGCTGCGGGGACTCGCGTCGGAACTCGCCGCTCTCGGCAGAGAAAAAGAGATAAAATTTTATGATTACTGCGCCCGGCTTACCAGAGAAAATTTCGTCTACAATTTCAGAGTCGACAAGCTCAACTACATGAGTCGCGAAGAGCAACAGTTCAGTGTCAACTTTTCCCGGTTTATCAACGAAAACAACGTCGAGAAGATCATAGCTACCTTCGATGATGCCCGCACCGACATAGCCGGCAACGGCAACGGCAAGATAATCAACCTCGACGTAGCCATAAAAATCATACTGCTCCTCAAGCAATGAAATCGTTTCTGCGCCGTATAGCGAACCGTTATATAGCCAATGAGGCCGACGACATAGGACGGGTATGTTTTGTGTTTCCCAACAAACGTTCGGCCACATTTTTCCGCGAAGCGGTCGAACTGGAATCAGACGGACGCATCAGAAATATTCGCACCAAGACGATCAACTCTTTTGTGGCCGGATTCTCACGCGCACGCGAGGCCGAACGCCTTGAGGCACTGTTTGTCATGTTCCGGGAGTACCGCCGGATCCTCGAAGAACAGACCACTTCTTCGGCCGACGACGCGCTTGACTTCGACCGATTCGCTTTCTGGGGCGACATGCTGATCAACGACTTCAACGACGTGGATCGCTATCTTGCCGATCCCGACAAGATATTTGTCAACGCCAAACGGTTCAAAGAGATCAATTCCAACTATCTCACACCCGAGCAGGTCGAAGCGATAAAGCGATACTGGGGCGAGGACCGCAGCCAGATGTCGGTGGAGAATTTCTGGACCCATGTCGACAGCCGCGGGCGATCGACTGTCCATACCAAATTCCTGAGACTTTGGGAGGTAATGGCGCTGCTCTATCACCGCTATCGCGATGCACTGCGCTCCCGCCGACTGACTACTTCGGGAGCTATATTCAGAGAGGCCGCCGACGCCATACGCAAAGGCGACTCACTGCGACGGATGCCCTACAGACGCTATGTGTTTATCGGATTCAATCTGCTGTCGACATCCGAACACCTCATTTTCAGTCGACTCCGCGACAAAGGCATGGCTGATTTCTACTGGGACTGCGACTCACCCATACTGTTGAGCACCGATAATCCGGCCGGCAGATTCATTCGCGCCAACATGGCAGAATTTCCATCGCTATATCAGATCGACGGCGACACGAAACCCACGTCGCCGATGATAGATATTGTCGGAGTTCCGGGCAATATGGCCCAGATCTATGCCGCCTCGCAGACGCTGGCCGACTGGATTAGCGGCGGAAAGATAGCCGACCCGGCAAATGCCATAGACACCGCTGTAGTGCTCCCCGACGAATCACTGTTCGTGCCGCTCGTACACAACATGCCGGAGGAGATCACCGATATCAACGTCACGATGGGCTTCCCGTTCAGGCAAAGCCCCGTGTCGACCCTGCTGCGCCTTATAAGCTCACTGCAGATGCATTCACGCGAAGGGCGCAACGGCCCGACATTCTTCCATGAGGATGTCAGCAATCTGCTGGTTGATCCCAACGTGCGCAGGGTTGCGCCTGACGAGGCCGACGCGCTGGCCGACGAGATACTGAGCAGCCGACTGTTCAGAGTCGAAGAGCGTCTTATACAGAACAACTACCCCTCTCTGGCTCCGATATTCACTGCTGTCAGACTCACCGACAGCACCGACAGGATATGCGACTACCTGCGCCAGATGGCCACCCTGCTGCTTGACAGCACAGCCGAACAAGGAGTGGCACGCCACTTTCTCGACGCATATATCGCCAAGATCGACGAGATACAGGCCACCATACAACACCACGGCATAGAGATGCGCGGAGCCACGCTCGTGCGCATGATCGAACGCTCTATGCAGAGCGAGATAGTGCATTTCAAAGGCGAACCGCTTGCCGGCCTGCAGGTGATGGGTGTGCTTGAAACGCGTGCACTCGATTTCGACAACATCATCGTGATGTCGATGAACGAGCGGATATTCCCACGGCGCAACCATGCCAATTCGTTCATTCCCGAATCAATCCGACGCGGCTACGGACTCCCTACCTCGGATTTTCAGGAGAGCGTCTATGCCTACTACTTTTACAGACTTATATCGCGAGCGTCGAGAGTGACACTGACCTACGACGTGCGCACATCGGGTCTGCGCACCGGCGAACTGTCGCGATATGCCGTGCAGCTTCTATATCTGTCTTCAGGAGCGACGGTGACACACCGTCAGCTGAAATTCAACAACGGCAGGAATGAACGCCATGCCATAGCCGTAAACAAAACGGCCTCCATAATGAAGAAACTGATGAGGTTTACTTCGAAGGCATCCAAAGGCAATGAACTGAACCTGTCGGCAAGCAATATAAACACCTATCTCAGCTGTCCGCTTGAATTCTATCTGCGCTATGTGGAAGGATTTGATCCAAGCGACGAACTACATGACTATATCGACGCCAGTACCAACGGCACTATCGTACACGACACAGCCGAGGCATTCTACAATATGCTCAAAGGCGATGCGTCAGAGGTGACAGTCACAGCCGACATGCTGCAGCAACATATCGACCACCCCGAAGCGGCACTTGAAAAGATCATAACACGGGTGATCAACAAAAACTTCCTGCGGCTTGGCGACGACTGCCTCAATCCTCTGAAAGGAGAAGCGCTGATAGCCGGGAAACTCGTGGAATCCCTGATCCTGACCATGCTCAGAAGAGAGAAGGATCTGACGCCTTTTAGGTTCATCTCGGCCGAAGAGCCTTTTCTGGCCCATATAGATGCCGGACTCCCTTTCACACTCCGCCTGAAACAGCGGATAGACCGCATAGACCGCGTGGCCGGACGTCTGCGCATTGTCGACTACAAGACCGGCGGCGACAGCACCACCATCGACGCCGATCTCGACCGTCTTTTCGCCCGTGGATACTGCGACGTGAAAGCCGTCAGACAGCTGATTATATACTGCATGGTCTATGCCGCGCAGCACGATCCGGAAGAGCCTATACAACCCCTGATATACAAATTCCGCGACATGGCACTGGGCGGCATACAACCGCTACGCATCAAGGCTGACCGCTACCGGCTCGAGGATCTGACCGACTATCATCAGGTGATCGACGGATTCAGAGAGCGGCTCAACGAAGTGCTCCGGGAGATTTTTGATCCGTCGGTGCCGTTTTCGGCCACCGACGACGAAAAATCATGCACCTTCTGCCATTTCAAGGCTATCTGCGGACGCAACGGCAAAACAGACTGAAAGGATCTGCGACATCCAATCATCTTCATGATAGCGATTTACCAATGATATACGTCCACGTACCTTTCTGCCGTTCGAAATGCGCATATTGCGACTTCTATTCGCTGCCCCGCATAGAACTTGCCGAACGATATTGCGACACGCTCGAAGCCGAGTGGAACTGGCGTCGCAATGAAACCGACGGCCTCAGATCACGGCCTACACTATACATAGGCGGAGGCACCCCGTCGGCAATGCCATGCCAACTGCTCCAGCGAATAATCGGACTGCTTGCCACACCGGATATGACTGAAATCACCATAGAAGTGAACCCGGAAGATGTGGACAGCGAATTTGTCAGATGGCTCGACGACACTCCCGTCAGCCGCGTCAGCATGGGCATACAGTCGCTGCGCGATGAAGAACTGATCGCCGTAGGCCGACGTCACACAGCCTCCGACGCTCTGAAAGCACTCGATCTGCTGACTGCCTCACGACTCGATGTCAGCGCCGACCTCATATACGGACTTCCGGGACAGACACCGGCATCGTTCGCCTCAAGCCTTGCCGAACTGACAGCACGCCGACCGGAACATCTGTCATGTTATCTACTCTCCTACGAACCGGGGACACGTCTTCACGCCATGCGCGCCAGAGGGAGAGTCAGTGAAGCCACCGACACGGAAGCAGCCGAAATGTTCGACATACTGCGGCATACGACATCCAAAGCCGGCTATGAGCACTATGAGATATCCAACTTCGCCCTTCCGGGACACCGGGCCATACACAACAGCGGATACTGGGATCTTTCGCCATACATCGGCCTCGGCCCCGGGGCGCACAGCTTCGACGGACGGATCAGGCGCTACAACCCTTCGGACATAAAGTCGTATCTGGCGAGCGGAGGAGAGTGTTTTGCCATTGCCGAAGAGGAGAACACCGACGAGCGCATCAACGACTACCTGATAATACGCCTTCGCACGGCCGAAGGAATCAATCTGTCGGAATTCCGCAGACTTTTCGGCAGCGGACCGACACTACGGCTCATTGACGACGCCGCCCCTCACATTACCGCCGGCCGACTGATGAAAACCGACGACACAATTAGGATGAACCCTGACCACTGGCTTGTGACCGACATGGTGCTCACCGACCTCATACATGTCTGACAGCTACAGAATCAATCATGATGATATGGCTCTCCACGCAGGATAGTCATCGCGCGATAGATCTGCTCGGCGAAAAAAAGCCTCACCATTTCATGGGAAAATGTCATCTGCGACAGCGATATCATGGCATCGGCTCTTGATCGGACAGCATCGGAAAAACCATAAGGACCTCCTATCACGAACACAAGCCGACGACGCCCGCTGACGGCCTGACGCTCGATATATCCGGCAAACTGGCGCGAGGTCATCTCACGCCCGTGCTCATCGAGCAACACCACCATATCCGACGGCTGAAACGACTGCAGCAACTGTTCGCCCTCCTTGTCGCGCTGCTGCTGCATGGTCAGCGACCGTGTCTGGCGTATATCAGCCACAGTCAGCATCTCCACCGGCATGTAATGACACGCACGGCCGATATAATCGTCGGTGGCTTTGGCAATGTAAGGAGTGGTGGTGCGCCCCACGGCCATAATAGTAATTTTCATCGTGACGGAAGTTGCGGAGTCGGGATAAGATTATTAATTTTGTGTGCAAAAATACATAAAAACCGACATGGAAACAAACGACCAGCTTATCACCGAACTGATTCGGCTCGCTTTTGCCGAGGATGTGGGCGACGGCGACCACACCACCCTATCGACCATCCCTGCCGAAGCTCGCGGACGGCAGCGTCTTATCATAAAGGAGGAGGGAATCCTCGCCGGAGTCGATGTGGCACGCCGCGTGTTTGAATACTTCGATCCGGAGCTGAAGATGACCGTGTACATGACCGACGGCACACATGTGAAACCCGGCGACGTAGCCTTCGAAGTGGAAGGCAGCGTGCGCTCGCTGCTGCAGACTGAACGCACCATGCTCAACATCATGCAGCGCATGAGCGGCATAGCCACCACTACAGCCCGTTATCAGGAACGCCTGAAAGGCCTTGACACCAAAGTGCTCGACACCCGCAAGACCACTCCGGGCATGCGCCTGCTTGAGAAAGAGGCCGTGAAGATCGGAGGAGGCACCAACCACCGCATCGGACTGTTTGACATGATACTGATCAAGGACAATCATGTGGACTTCGCCGGAGGGATACCCGAAGCTGTGAAACGCGCCAAAGAATATTGCCGCGCCAAAGGAAAGGATCTGAAGATCGAGGTGGAAGTGCGCAATGAAGACGAGATCCGTCAGGCTCTCGAAGCTGGTGTAGACCGCATCATGCTCGACAATTTCACTCCCGAACGCACACGCGAAGCCGTGAAACTTATCGGCGGCCGTACCGAAATAGAATCGTCAGGCGGCATTACGATCGACACACTGCGTGCATACGGCGAATGCGGAGTGGACTACATATCGGTAGGTGCACTGACACATTCTGTCAAAGGCCTCGACATGAGTTTCAAGGCTGTCTGAGTCAGCTCATAAGCTCCACCAGACGCTCCAACGGCAACTCCTGCCATGACGATATGACGACATCGGACAACGGTTCCACCCGGCTGACGGGATATGTAGTGGCCAGTCCGACGACAGTCGCTCCTGAAGCCCGTCCGGCAGCAAGCCCCTGAAGCGAATCCTCAAAAACCACACATCTTTCAGGCTCCATCCCGATCTCGCGAGCGGCGCGACAATATCCCTCGGGATGGGGCTTGGAATGTGTAACCATCGACCCATCTATCACAGTCAAAAACAGGCCTCGCAGCCGAGGTATCATGTCAAACAGCCGCTGCATCTTGACGGCATCGCTGCTCGTCACCAGCGCGGAAGGTATCCCCGCCGCCGCGAGCGCCTCAAGCATCTCCACCGCTCCGGGCAGAGGCGTGAACCGCATTGAAGCCTGAAACTCCATCAGACGGCGAGTGATCTCACGCCTTATCTCTTCGGTAGGATATTCCTCCATTATCGACTCAAGAGTGCGACCCTTTATGGCTATGGCATAGTCAGGTATCCCTGTCGGGAACTCGGCCTCTATATCGTTCCAGAAACCGGTATATAGCGTTTCACTGTCGATGATCACCCCGTCGAGATCGAAGAGCGCACCGAATCCGTATTGATTGGGGACTGTAGTCATTGCTGTAGTTTTTTTTGCAAAATTAATATTCCGCATTGTCATTAAGCCAACAAATAAAGTTAATTTTGCAGAATCGACTTGGAACGAAATGCCTACAGATACTTCAAAATCACCGATGACACTGGGCACCGAATCAATCAGCCGACTGCTGATACAGTATTCCGTGCCGGCCATCATCGCGAGCGTGGTCACCTCGCTCTACAATATCATCGACAGCATATTCATAGGCCGAGGCGTAGGCGCCATGGCCATATCCGGACTGGCCATCACTTTTCCGCTGATGAATCTCGTGATCGCCTTCTGCACCCTCATAGCTGTGGGCGGCGCCACGATATCATCCATTTTCATGGGTCAGAAGGATATTTCGAGAGCCACCGATGTGGTCAACAACGTGCTGCTTCTATGCATCATACAGTCGGTGGTATTCGGCGGCATCACACTGCTGTTTCTCGACGAGATACTGTATTTCTTCGGAGCCACCCCATCAACCATTGATTATGCCCGCGAATTCATGGAGGTGATATTGCTGGGAACCCCGATAGCCTACGTGTTCATCGGACTCAACAACCTGATGCGCGCCACCGGCTATCCGCGCAAGGCAATGGTATCGGCTCTTTTATCGGTAGGGGTAAATGTGATCATGGCTCCGATATTCATTTTCGTCCTCGATCTGGGAATACGCGGCGCAGCCATGGCAACCGTGATCGGACAGTCGGTGGCCTGCATCTGGGTGCTCGCCCACTTCATTTCACGCCGCAGTTTCATCCATTTCAATCTGCGCAACCGGTGGTTCACGCCGTCAATAGCACGCCGCATCTATGCTATCGGCATGTCGCCGTTTTTGATGAGTGTGTGCGCCTGTATCGTAGTAGTGTTCATCAACAAAGCGCTGCTCGACTATGGCGGTGATGCCGGCGACCTTTCGGTCGGAGCCTACGGCATACTCAACCGCACGACTATGTTTTTCGTCATGATCGTGTTTGGAGTCACGCAGGGCATGCAGCCGATACTCGGCTTCAACTACGGTGCCGGAAACTGGGAACGGGTCAAACGCACTCTGCGCATAGGCATATGGCTTGGCGTGGGCATCACCACCGTAGGCTGGGTCATCACCGAGCTCGTCCCTGACACAGTCAGCTCCCTGTTCACCACCGACCTGCAGCTAATAGACATAGCCGGACACGGGGCGAGGATCTTTTTCCTGTTCTATCCGGTGATCGGATGCCAGATAGTGATACAGAACTACTTCCAGTCGGTGGGCAAACCGAAGATTTCGATATTCCTGTCGCTTACGCGCCAGCTTCTGTTTCTGATCCCGTTCCTCATAATCCTCCCGAAACAGTTCGGGATTGACGGAGTGTGGGCAAGCATAGCCGCAAGCGACCTGATAGCCTTTGTCTTCGCCATAGTGACACTCTGGTGGCAGATGAAGAAACATAACCAAGCGATCTCTACACCATGACCGAACAGCTACAACTACGCGTCGACCCGGCCACTGCCGCCTCAGAACTGCGACTGACTGCACTGGCAAGCACCCGCCTTAATATCGACGCCAACCGCATAAAAGGCATCAGGATCATCAAGCGCTCGATCGATGCCCGCCAGCGCAATGTGATGATAAACCTGACGCTACTTGCGTATGTCGACGAAGATCCGTCGGCGACACTGTTCGCGCCCGAGCCTTACGACCGGCTGCCGAAATCGGCTCCTGCGGCTGTCGTAGTAGGCGCCGGCCCCGCCGGACTGTTCGCGGCTCTGCGGCTCATACAACTCGGCATAAAGCCTATAGTGATCGAACGCGGAAAGGATGTGGATTCACGACGGATCGACATGGCTCGGCTGTCACGAGAGGGGGTCGTCGATCCTGACTCCAACTACTGTTTCGGCGAAGGAGGCGCAGGAGCCTATTCCGACGGGAAACTCTACACCCGCAGCAAAAAACGCGGCGACACCGATCGGATATTACGGATTTTCTGCCAACACGGCGCACAGACCGACATACTGGCAGACGCACATCCACATATAGGCACCGACCGTCTGCCGGAAGTAATCAAGGCCATGCGCCACACCATCGAACGCTGCGGCGGAGAGGTGAGGTTTTCCACCCGTGCCGAACAGATCATCACCGATGAATCGGGACATGCCACAGGAGTCTCGACCGGCCGCGGCGACATCCGCGGCAAGGTGATACTGGCCACCGGCCACTCGGCGCGCGACGTCTACCGCACTCTGCGCGCTTCGGGGATAGGCATGGAGGCGAAAGGGATAGCCATAGGAGTCCGCCTCGAACATCCGCAGGCTCTGATTGACCGCATACGCTACCACAGCAAGGAGGGTCGTGGCAAATATCTTCCGGCGGCAGAATATACGATGCTGACCAGGGTGGAGAACCGCGGCGTTTACTCGTTCTGCATGTGTCCTGGCGGATTCATCATACCCGCTTCGAGCGAACCCGGACTACTGGTGGTCAACGGCATGTCGCCCTCCAACCGCGGCACACGCTGGGCCAATTCCGGCATGGTAGTGGAGCTGCTCCCTGAGGATGTGGCCACACCCGAAGGTGAAGATGAGACATTGCGCATGATGCTATATCAGGAGGAGATCGAGCGACGCTTTTTCAATGCTGGCGACGGCACACAGAAAGCTCCCGCACAGCGCATGACCGACTTCGTCGCCGGCCGTGACTCCGACACTCTTCCGCCATCGTCGTATGCCCCCGGACTTTATCCAGCGAGAGTGGACAAGCTTCTACCCGACTGCATCTCGCGCCGGCTGCGAAAGGGTTTTGAAGAGATGGGACGCAAAAACCGCGGATTCCTGACTCAGGAAGCCACCGTGATCGGCGACGAAACGCGCACATCGGCTCCCGTAAGACTCGTGCGCGACCCTTCCACACTGCAGTCGCTGACCACCCCCGGCCTGTTTCCGTGCGGCGAAGGAGCCGGATATGCCGGCGGAATCGTGTCGGCTGCAATCGACGGCGAGCGCTGCGCCGAGGCTCTCGCCGCATCACTACAATCTAACTGACACTCTATGCCGGCAAACTCATTAGAGAGAACAGTGTTTAACTTAAGACGGATCTATCCTGACTGAACTCCAAACAAGTAAAACAAATGTTTACCGCATCCGAAAAAAGAAAAGAGAATATAGCCGAATATCTGCTGTATATGTGGCAGATAGAGGACATCATACGCGCCAACGATCTCGACATAGACCGCATAAAGGCCAACGTGATAGACCGCTACACAGGCCTGTCGGACGAGCAGCGCCGACAGATGACCGAATGGTATGAGAGCCTGATCGACATGATGCGCCGCGAGGGTGTGGCAAAAAGCGGGCATCTGCAACTCAACCGCAACGTAATCGTACAGCTTGTGGATCTGCATCTGGCACTGCTCAAAGATCCACGCTTTGCCGAATACACCGCCGAATTTTACCGCACGCTTCCCTACATAGTGGAACTGCGCGCCAAAAGCGGCGACGAACGGCCCGGAGAGATTGAAACCTGCTTCAACGCACTCTACGGAATGCTTATGTTACGGCTACAGCACAAAGAGATCACCGATGCCACACGTGAGGCCATCACGCAGATATCAAAATTCATCGCCCTGCTGGCCCACAACTTCAAGCTCGACGAAAACGATGAATTATTCCAGCAAGAACAACAATAACCAATATCACTGATATGAAACTACCATTCATGACCCTCGCAGCCGGAGCATTCCTGGCAGTATCGTGCGCCAATGCGGCCACAGCGACCGACAACTACACTGTCACTCTCCCGCTTTCGGAGGATGAGGATGGCCTGACAGCCTACATCATCGACTTCGACACAAGTGCCAAACTTGACTCGACGGTGGTTGATGGCGGAAAAGCCATCTTCAAAGGCACTGTGACCACTCCGGTGTTTGCCCGGGTGATCCTCGACGGCAACCGTGCCGGACAGTTTGTGCTCGAAGAGGGCGACATAGCCTTCAATCCGGCCAACCGCATGGCCGCAGGCTCACCGACCAACGACGCCCTCGTCAACCTCATGTCGGAGCAGCAAAAGTTCGTGGCCGAATACCGTCAGCTCGGCGACACCCCCGATGACAAAGCAAAAAAGAAAGAGATACAGCAGAGCAATAACGATCTGTTTGAAAACGCTCTCAAGGCCAATGCCGGCAATCCGCTCGGTTACTACCTCTTCCTTCAGCAGTGCTACGGATATGATCTGCCCACATTCGACGCCAAACTCAAGGAATATCCGCAGTTTGCCGATTCGAAACGCGTGCAGACACTCCGTCAGGGTCTTATAAACAAAGAGGAGACATCAGTAGGCCACAAATTCAAGGATTTCGAGATCACCTACGACGGCAAGACCTCACGTCTGAGCGACTATGTGGGTCGCGGCAAATACACGCTTGTCGACTTCTGGGCGAGCTGGTGCGGTCCATGTATCCGCGAGACCAGAGTCATCAAGGAACTCTACGAAGAGTATGGCCCAAAAGGCCTTGACGTGCTTGGCGTAGCCGTATGGGACGAACCTGCCAACACACTCCGCGCCATAGAGCAGCATGAACTGCCCTGGCCGCAGATCCTCAATGGCCAGAATATTCCGACCGATCTCTACGGTATCGCCGGAATACCATGCATCATACTTTTTGATCCGGAGGGCAATATCATAAGCCGCGACAAGCAGGACGACGAACTCCGCGCCGATGTGGCCGCAGCCATGTCGAAAGCATCGGTAAAGTAATCGTCCGGAGTATATTCCCGACTGAAAAAGCATTCAAAGACTGCGTCGTAATGAATCATGCATTACGGCGCAGGTTTTTTATCGCAGCTTTTATAAAAACATTTGTGAAATACGGCGGTATCAGACGAACTATTACAGCAAAAAATTCGTAACTTTGCATCCCGTTATGAAATACGGATTTGACAACAACAAGTATCTCAAGATACAGAGCGAGCACATAAAGGAACGCATCGCTCAGTTTGGCAACAAACTATATCTGGAACTGGGAGGCAAACTGTTTGACGACTATCACGCGAGCCGCGTATTGCCAGGATTCCAGCCCGACAGCAAACTCCGGATGCTCAGCCAGCTCAGCGATCACGCGGAAATAGTGATTGTGATCAGCGCCATTGACATTGAGAAAAACAAGGTACGCACGGATCTTGGCATAACATACGACATGGATGTGCTGAGACTTCGCGACGAATTCCAGAAACGCGGATTTATGGTAAGTTCGGTGGTCATCACCCACTACAACGGGCAGAAAAGCGCCGACGCCTTCCGTCAGCGCCTTGAACGTCTCGGCATCACCACCTACTACCACTACACGATCGACGGCTATCCGACCAACGTGGATCTGATAGCCTCCGAAGAGGGCTTTGGCAAAAACGATTATGTCAAGACCACACGACCGCTTGTTATAGTAACGGCTCCCGGCCCCGGCAGCGGCAAGATGGCCGTATGTCTCAGCCAGCTGTACAACGAACACAAGCGCGGCATAGAGGCCGGCTATGCCAAGTTTGAAACGTTCCCAGTGTGGAGTCTGCCACTGAAACATCCGGTCAACATAGCCTATGAGGCTGCCACAGCCGACCTCAACGATGTGAACATGATAGACCCGTTTCATCTCGAGGCGTACGGCAAGACCGCAATCAACTACAACCGCGACATAGAGATCTTCCCGGTGCTCGACTCCATATTCGAAGGGATCTACGGCCACAACCCATACAAGTCACCCACCGACATGGGAGTAAACATGGTAGGCTTCTGCATCAATGACGACGAGATATGCTGCCAGGCTTCCAAAAACGAGATAGTCAGACGCTACTTCACCGCCCTCAACCGTCTGGCACAAGGTGACTGCTGCGACTCTGAGGTGGACAAGATAGCACTGCTTTTCAAACAGGCCAATATCGACACCAAATTCCGCCGCACCATAGCCGCTGCCAGAGAACGCGCCGAACAGACCGGCGTGGCCTGCTCGGCTATAGAACTGCAGGACGGCACCATAATCACCGGCGGATCAAGCGCGCTTCTCGGTCCGAGTGCCGCCGTGATACTCAACGCCATCAAGCATCTTGCCGGCATAGACCATTCGGTGAAGCTGATACCACAGGATATGATCGAGCCTATACAGCACACCAAGACAACGTATCTGCAGGGACATAACCCGAGACTGCACACCGATGAGGTGCTGGTGGCTCTTTCGGTATTGAGCACACACAACGAGAACTGCCGTCGCGCACTTGAGAAACTGCCGGAGCTCAACGGATGTGAAGCCCACTGCACTGTGATGCTTGGCGAAGTAGACCATAAGATATTCAAGAAACTGAAGGTGGGGTTGACTTGCGATCCCGCAAAAAAAAGACCCTCGTCACTATGATCTGACCGAGGCAGGAAATACTGTAGCTGTCGTATAAACGGATACGTGAATATCAATTCATAAAAACCGGTCATAAAAACCGGCCGAGCGACATCCCGATATTACTGAACCGCGCTCCATGGATATTTGTTTTATCCGTGGAGCGCGCTCCGTATCTGTCAACAGATTTCAGCAGATGTTAATAATCAACAAAACCTTCTGTGAACACTTGCACAGGTGATGTATTTGATATAACTTTGCATTCAGTACAATATGGTATTAGGATTCAATGATTAAAACAGACCGTAACAGACTCCACTATAGACTGAGCGAAGCGGACATACGTCCGTCGATGCAGCGGCTTGCCATTTTGGAATACATCAATTCGTGCTACTGCCATCCGACAGCCGACGAAGTGTATTCCGAACTGGTCAAAGAGCATCCGACACTGTCGCGCACCACAGTGTTCAGCAGCCTGAAACTGTTGTCGGAAAAAGGCCTTGTCAACAACATAGACATATCGTCGGACTCCACACGCTATGACGCCGCCGACCGTCAGCCCCATGGCCACTTCATGTGCAAGGAGTGCCGCCGCATATTCGACATCACGCTCGACATGTCGTCACTTCGGCTTCCCGACGAATATGTATGCAACAATGTAAACGTTTTTTTTAAGGGCATCTGTCCTGAATGTAACCAAAATATCTCAACAACAACAAAATAACACACGATTATGAAAGACTTAAAAGGCACCAAAACCGAACAGAATCTCCAGCAGGCATTTGCCGGCGAATCTATGGCTCGAAACAAGTACACCTATTTCGCATCAAAGGCACGTAAAGACGGCTACGAACAGATCGCCGCCATATTTGAAGAAACAGCCCACAACGAAAAGGAGCACGCCAAGCTCTGGTACAAACTGCTCCACGGAGGCGAAATTTCCGACACCATGGACAACCTCCGCGAAGCTGCCGAAGGAGAGAACTACGAATGGACCGACATGTATTCGCGCATGGCCGAAGAGGCCGAGGCCGAGGGATTTCCCGAAATAGCCTTCCGCTTCCGTGCCGTAGCCGAGATAGAGAAACATCACGAGGAACGTTACCGTCGCCTGCTCAAAAACATTGAGGAGGGGCTTGTATTCTCCCGCGACGGTGACATGGTGTGGATATGCCGCAACTGCGGACATATCGTAGTAGGCAAAAAAGCTCCCGAGGTATGTCCTGTGTGCCTGCACTCGCGCAGCTTCTTCGAGCTTGAGGCACAGAACTATTAAACGACACACAAATCATGAACCTTACTCCTCTTCAAAAGATCACCTACGGGCTGTATGTGGTCGGATGCTACTCCGACGACAGGCCCGTAGGGTGTATCATCAACACCTGTTTTCAGGTGACAAGCGAAAATCCGGTTCTGGCGATATCGCTCAACAAAAACAACTTCACCCTTGATGCCATACGGCGCAACCCACGCTTCAGCCTTTCAATCCTGGCCGAAGATACAGATCCGTCGATCATCGGCAAATTCGGTTTTTGCTCGAGCCGCGACAACGACAAATATTCCGGCTACGGATATAAGGATCTTGACGGCGCGCCGGCCGTAAATGGCAAATTCTGCGGGCGGCTCATTCTTGACGCGTTCGACTTTGTCGACTGCGGGACGCACATAATTGTCATAGGACGCCTGAAGGCCACCTATGAAGGTGAGGGACGTCCGATGACATACTCCTACTATCATGAAGTGATCAAGGGCAGTGCTCCGAAAAACGCACCGACCTATCGCGAAGAGCCGGCATCCGAAACGCAACCGGCGGCAAAACGTGTCTATAAATGCGACGAATGCGGATATACTGTAGAGTGCGACGGCGAACTGCCTGCCGACTTTACCTGTCCGATCTGCGGCGTAGACCGCTCACACTTCAAAGAGGTCTAATCCACACACTGTGACTATGAATCTTCCGTCAATGGATAGTAAAAACACACTCTTTAATCAAAAAGCCTTGCGAATGATTTGGACGCAAGGCTTTTTGCTTTGTTCTAAAAAATCTGTCAACGCGGCGAGATGACGAATGGCAGCGGAGCACGCAGCTTCACCGATGCGTCGGACTGCAGTCTGCGTATTTCAGCGGCTGCCTGCGATGCTGTATCGGTAGACATTGTCACGACATAGTACAAAGGCTGCGGCGAAGCCAGCACTGCAGTAGAGGCATATCCTGACGCGATAAGACGCTGACGCATCTGGCGGGCATTGAATATCTGCCTGAACTGACCGACAACGACATTGTAATTACGGATCTGAGAGGATGTCAGTCCCTCTCCGGCCACAGCGCTGACAGGCTGCATGAGCAACTGCAGAGTGTCGCCGTCGATCACTTTAGGATGAGGCTGCGCATAGCGCTCAAGCCGGTGGGATGACGTGCTCACCGTATCGGCATTCTCGTATCTCTGCTTCGCCACCTCGTAGGCCTGGCGATAATTGGCTTCATTTGTCTTACAGCCTGCGAGCAGAGCGCAGGCCGATAATAAGATCATCAGTTTCTTCATAAGTATGCGTTCAAATTTAATCGATTATCAATTGTCTCCACCATAGTGACGGCCAAGAGTGATCACATCAAGATCACGTATGTCGCCGGCATCGAGAATCAGCCTCACAAGCGTGCGTTCTCTCTGCCAGCCCTGCTCGCCTGCCGCTCCCGGATTGACATGAAGCAGTCCCAGCTCCGGATCGGGCATGACCTTAAGGATATGGGAATGGCCGCAGACCATAAGCCGGATACCGTCGGCCGCGAGCAACTTTTTCATACCAGGACGATATCGGCCCGGGTATCCGCCGATATGAGTCAGCAACACCTTCACTCCCTCCACTTCAAATTCGAGGAGTTCGGGGCACTCCCGACGCACTTCGCCTGAATCGATATTGCCACTGACGGCTCTCACCACAGGCGCACACTCACGCAGCCGCTGCAGCAGACCGATATCGCCAATATCGCCCGCATGCCACACTTCGTCGCATCCGTCGAAATGCGCGGCATATCGCGGATCCCATTTAGAATGAGTATCGCTCAGTATTCCGATCCGTTTCATTGCTGTAATAATTCATCTGTCAGCCTTATAACCCTTACATTGTCGACAAGCACCAGATCTGCCGCCGACGACCCTCCGAGATTGTCAACAACCGACAGAACTATATCGTTCGAGCCCTTACGTAGCCGAGCCCTTACGCTCGACGAGTATCCGGTGGATAACCACCAACCCCCGCCACGCGGCGGCATCACAACCATGCCGGCATCCTCACCGTTGACTGTCACTCGACGCAATGCCGTTGCCGACGGCATACCGGCCGCCCCATTACCGTTGGCATAACATATATCTATGAGGCAATCCACCTCGTCGGACTCTGTCGCCGTAACCTTAATATCGGCCAATCCCCCACGTCCAGACTCAACATAGCGGCGTGATGTGCGCCGGTCGCGCACGAGATCCGTGCCAGAACGATTGCACTCCTCGACCTCATACCGGCTCACAGCCCCACGCGGCACACAGAATCTCGGCATAGAACAGAAGCCCGACAATCCGTCGTCAGCCACACCTACCACTGCCGCCACCGACGTCGAAACCAGTCCGGATACTGACACCTCAGGCGATGTCAGTCTGACATCCCGAAGTCCGTTGACAACCATATAATAATCAAGCGAAACGGAATAATCGGCTATACGTCCCGACGACATCGACCGCCATACCACCTCCGGCGTCGGCGGGCACCATTGCAGCCCGACATCCTCGACGCCTACCTCGGTCATCGTATTATTGGCCATTAGTATCTCGACCTTGTGATACCCGCTTAGAGAGTCAGCGATATTGTAAGTCACAGAGGGCACCCCGTCAATCTCAAAACGTGCGACACGATTGCCAAAGCCCTTTATCGCCACATCGACCACCGCATCACCATAGCGCAACCCATTCAGTGAGAGACCACCCCCAAGACACTGCGGCACCGACGGATGAAAACCAATTGTCGCCGGCTGCAAACCGATCCCAAAAACAACACGCATCACCAGCAGGGCGAGCCATGATGAAGCGCCGCTCTCGGGCTCTGACGCATGAAGCCGGCACAGCGAAGCGATGGCTGCCAGCAGAGATTCCTCGCGCGAATCCATGACCGCAGCCATGGCCCAGAGAGTCTGCATCATCGGAGCACCGGTTAAAGCCGCCTCCACCTTCATGCCCGCCATGAGCGGATATAAATCGGGCACCATACCCCGAATGTAACCTGTCCGCGACAACACCGACGACACCATCGGCTCTGACGCCACACCCCATATCATTGCCATCGCCTGACCGATATTGTCAGTCACAGGCGCCTGCATATCCATCAACCTGCCACCGTAGAGATAAGCACTGTAACGTCCACGCGACGGATCCCACAGAAGCGAATTGACACGCCTCCTCACATAACTGGCACCTACTGCCGGACACTCTCCGCCGGCATCCGCCACAGCCCTCATACGCTCCAACGCGGCAATTGCCTCCGCAAGAGCCACATTGGCGGTCAGCGACACCGACTCGAAACGCCGCACCGCATCAGCCCAGCGCGGATACGGCAGCTGCTGCTCCCCGCTCCATGCCGGCATACTGCCGCGAAGCAGTCCGAGCGACGAATCCCATCCGACCTCAAGCGAACGCGCGATAATATCCTGCGCGACACCGTAAGCCTCGCGTAGCCAAACCGTATCGGATGTGGCACAGAACGCGCTCCATGCCGCCGGTATCCAGAGCAAAGCTCCCTCAGAGATAGGCCACCCGCCAAAATCAGTCTGACAGGCCTGCCGACGCAACATCGCCACAGCACCATCAGGATCGAGCAAACTTCCTCCGACAGCCACAGCCATGTCAGCCTCCAATCCCCCGCAGGACGAATCGCTGGCAAGCATCATGCCGAACCGGCTGATACCATCGGCAAAAACAGCATCGATCAACGGCGAAGGCGAAGCAAGAGGCGAGGCTGCGGCCAGTGAATCATCTGGCATCCAGACACTACCGTCGGCCTCAGTGATTCCGGTCAGACTCACCAGACAACCATCGCTCTCATAGACCGCACTGATATGCTCATGGCGATCGGTGCAGGCACCGACCGCCATGGCAGCCGCAAGCGGCAAAAGATGACGCAAGCCGATCATAGGCCTCAGAGCCCTACGGCTTTCATGATTTTAACCGGAATGTCGATATTGTCCTGCGCCGGCGCAAACAACTGCTGTCCCTCGCCCTCGGCAAACACCGGAACAACAGCCCCCGAGTGGTCGCCGGTAGTCCATCCCACGCCGGTCAGAGCGCTCATCAGATCATACACCTTATCAGTAAAACGGTCGAAGCTGCTGTAGAGGGTCGACTTCTTATCGCCACCAATGTGAGACAGCGTGGTCTCATACAGAGCCTTCAGAGCTTCCTCGTCGGCTTCATCCACAGCCACCGCGCCGAACAATCCCACACGGCGGGCAAGCTCACCCTTCATATCCTCCCATGCCGGAGCGTTGCCCGACTTGATGACCGAAGAGGTCCATTCGGCGAACGCATCCTTCGACATACGCTGATGAGCCAGAAGATCAAGCCTCTGATTATAGTGATGACGCGGCGAGGCCATACCCATTCCACCGGTTTCATGATCGGCGGTGACGACTATCAGCGCCTCACCCGGATGGCTGGCCGCGAACTGCCTCACCAATCCTATCGACCGGTCGAAATCCAGAGTCTGCATCACCACCGTAGCCGCATCATTGGAGTGAGCCGCATGGTCGATAGTGCCACCCTCCACCATCATGAAGAAACCGTCGGGACTTACCCGCATGAGATGCTTCAGACAACTCTCGGTGAGATCCGCCAGCGTCAGCACTCCGGCGATGGAATCGATAGTATAACCGACATTGTTTTTCTTCACTGAATCGGTGTTGAGCATCATCACTCTGCGCGACGTCGACTTTGCGGCCGCCTCACGGCCACGAACCACATCGACCCCAGCATCGGCCAACCGTGCCATCAGATCAGTGTTTTTAGCGCCGCGCAGATTGGCTCCCCCGATAAATTCATAGCCAGAGCGCGCCGCATCGCAGCCTATCTCATAGTACATGCTGCGACGTGGCACATGGGCATAGAACGCCCCCGGCGTCGCATCGTCGGGCGCAACCGTAGTCACCAGTCCGACACCGAACCCTTTGTCGTGAAACCGTGCGGCTATCGACTGCACCGCTACAGTATCGGCATCCATACCGAGCATTCCGTTGCGCGTCTTGTGCCCACAAGCCAACGCCGTACCGGCAGCAGCCGAATCGGTGACCGGCGACGACGCCGAATAGGTCTGCGACATCGAAGCCACAGGCATCTGCAGCATCTGCAGCATAGCCCCGTCGCCATCCACAGCATTAAGGAAACCCTGGGCTGCCGAAACAGCCCCCATGCCCATACCGTCGCCGATCATATAGAACACATATTTCGGATTTCCGGCAAAAACTGTCAACGACGCAGCAAACGACGCAGCAAGAAAAACGTTACGCAACTTCATATAAACAACTGTTCAATTAATAAAACCGGCAAGCAATCCCGCATATCACTGTTTCACGTCGAAACCGTTCTCGCGCAAAGCCTTTTTGATATCGGCGATATGCTGCAGATTGCGGGTTTCCATCTCCACACGGAGAGTACATCCATTGATCTGGGTATGGCTTGAATTGCGCTCATGCTGCACGGAGAGGATATTGGCTCCATGATCGCCGATGATGCTGCACACCTTCGACAGCTGTCCCGGCTTATCCGAGAGATCGATCGCGATGGTAGCGTCTCGGCCGCTCTTGACAAGTCCGCGTGTGATCACACGGTTGAGCGAAGTCACATCGATATTTCCGCCACTCACCAGACACACCACCTTCTTGCCCTTGACAGGCACCTTATCGAACATAGCAGCCGCCACCGACACCGCACCAGCGCCCTCGGCCACGAGCTTCTGCTCCTCGATAAGCTTGAGAATAGCTGCAGCGATCTCGTCGTCGCTCACGGTCACGATCTCGTCGACATACTTGCGGCACATCTCGAACGTATTGATTCCAGGCTCCTTGACCGCGATACCATCGGCTATCGTAGAAACGCTGTCGAGATGCAGACGCTCATTGCGCTTGAGCGAATCGGCCATCGAGGGAGCGCCCTCAGCCTGCACACCATAGACTTTCACCTCAGGCTTGAGAGTCTTCAGCGCGAACGCCACACCGGAGATAAGACCACCGCCACCCACAGGCACGATCACAGCCTCCACATCGGGCATCTCCTCGAGGATCTCAAGACCGATAGTGCCCTGTCCGGCGATCACGAGCGGATCATCGAACGGATGTATCAGCGTATATCCATGCTCCTTCTGCAGTTCCAGCGCCTTAGCATAGGCATCGTCGTAGACACCAGGCACCATCACCACTTCCGCTCCCAACCGCTTTGTCGCCTCCACTTTGGAGATCGGCGCACCCGCCGGCAGACAGATGATGCTCTTGATACCGTTGGCCGTAGCCGACAGCGCCACACCCTGCGCATGATTGCCCGCCGAGCAGGCTATCACACCCTTCTGAGCCTCTTCTGGTGTAAGCTGCGAGATCTTATAGTAAGCGCCACGGAGTTTGAATGCTCCGGTATGCTGAAGATTTTCAGGCTTGAGATACACCTGTGCGTCGGGATTTATCTTTGTAACACCGATAAGACGCGGATGACGCGCCACATCTTTAAGCACCTCTGCGGCATTGAACACCTGTGCTATGTCTAATTCTTCCATGATTGGTAATAGTTGTTTTTTTTGACTATCGCAAAGTTAGTAAATACATTTTTTTTGTGAAATATTTTTTGCGAATTAAAAATTATGCATACTTTTGCAGTGTACTATTTCACTATTACACTAATGCTCGAAATAAAAGACATCACATTCAGCTACGGCCGCCACCGCCCGCCCGTGCTCAACGACTTCTCGGCAAACATCCGCGACGGAGGCATCTACGGCCTGCTCGGCCGCAACGGCGCCGGAAAGTCGACCCTCCTCTACCTCGCCGCCGGCCTGCTCACCCCGCAGAGCGGACACGTGTATTACAACGGCACGGACACGCGCTTCCGCCGCCCCTCGACCCTGTCGGACATATTCATCGTGCCAGAAGAATTCTCGCTACCGAACATCAGACTCGGGGAGTTTCTGCGGCTCAACTCACGGTTTTATCCCAACTTCAGCCTTGACGACATGCGCCGCCACCTCGACACATTCGAACTGGAGTCGGATCTGCACCTCGGATCCCTGTCGATGGGTCAGAAGAAAAAAGCCTTCATGTGCTTCGCTCTCGCGTGCAACACCTCCCTGCTGCTGCTTGACGAACCCACCAACGGCCTTGACATACCGGGCAAAAGCCGATTCCGCAAATTTATCGTATCGTCGATGACCGACGACCGCACGATTCTGATCTCCACCCATCAGGTACGCGACATAGACCGCATACTCGACCATGTGGTCATCACCGAACGCAGCCGGGTGCTGCTGGACCGCAGCACAGCTGAAATAACCGAACGCCTGCGGTTTGTCAACTCCGACTCCCCCGCTATGATGCAGCAGGCACTGTTTGCACAGCCGGCGGTGGGAGGCAGCGCTCTAATACTGCCCAACGACAACCCCGATCATCCGACCGAACTCAACCTCGAGAGCCTTTTTGAGTATGCTCTTAACAATCCAGAAAGTCTAACCAGCAGATTCACACAACAATGACAAAAACCGACCGATTCAGCGCGACAAGAACACTCAGCCTTACCGCCCTCTACATATCAGAAAACCGACGCAAACTACTGCTCCGCACCGCCTTGTTAGTCGGAGTGATGATATGCATAGCCATAATAAACATCCCCTACAGCTACAATTGGGAAGAATGGCCTCAGAGAGAAGATATCAAACTCGGCGACATGACTGCGTTATATTACTTCGGAGGGTTGATACTGTCATGCCTGGGCTCATCACTGATGATGGAGGACATCAGAAGCAAAGAGGGCCGCATCAGACTGCTTATGCGCCCCACGCCAATAACCGAAACATTTCTGTCGCGCTGGATCATATACGTTATAGCCTTCCCGGTGATATTTCTACTATCTGTAGCACTCGCCGACGCAATCAGGGTAGGAATCGCAGCCATAACACTGCCCGACTATTATGCCGAATTCATTTTCAGGCCGATATTTATCGACAATGAAAACACGCGTTCAGTACTCGGCCCACCGCACTACCGCACCACATTCGTCGCATCCTTCATATACATCTACTTCTTCATCCAGTCGCTGTTTGTGCTCGGAAGCACGATATGGACCCGGAGCTCGTTTCTAAAAACATTTATTGTATTCGGGGCGCTGACAGCCATATATATGATATGCGCCATGATGACCGGAGAATATCTCATGTACGGAAAAATATGGCCCGAACATCTATGGATAAAGGATCATTTCAAAGAGATCATGTTTACGATGGCGACAGCAGCTATCCTGTTCAACTGGACGCTGGGATGCATCAGACTTCATGAACTTGACGTGACCACCACCAAGCGATAGACGCGAAAGACCCAGATTGTCAACCCAATCAAAACCGACATGCAGTTTGACCCCAACAAAGCGATATACCTGCAGATAGCCGACCACATCATGGACCGCATAATGGACGGCACCTTCAGCGCCGACCAGAGAGTGCCGTCAGTAAGAGAACTGGCCGCCGAAATGGAAGTGAACCCCAACACGACAGTCAGATCATACGAATGGCTTGAGCAACGCGGCATAATATTCAACCGCCGCGGATGCGGATACTTTGTCGCCTCCAACGGCCATGAGATCGTCAGCGGTCTGCGACGGGCAGAATTCTACGCCGATGAACTTCCACGGTTTTTCGAACGCATACGCGCACTCGGCTGGACTCCAATGGAACTCGCTTCAGAATATGAAAACTTCTTAAAACAATGAAAAAGACCACCATAATAATGATCGCCACCGCCATAGGCGGACTATTACTCACACTTGGCGTGATTGCGATCACCGCTTCATACGGCATCAGGACTGACATGTCGCCGATCGTGATCTCAAACGAATCCACAGAAAGCGTAGCCATAACCATGGCCGACAACATAGAAGTGACGCAACCCGAAGACCGGTATCTGGGCATTTCCCTATCCGCAGGCATCGAGATCATCGTAGCCGACATCATAGGCTCGCCCCGGGTGGAATATCCGTCGGGACTGGCTCCGTATATAACTGTCAGCGAACGCAACGGCAAACTCAATCTGCTCATAAGCCGACACGACGGCGACAGCTCCACCGGAAGAGGCTACTACCGACATATCGAGTGCTCCTATCCGATCCGCATCATCACACCGGCAGCTCCGGCAAAGATCAGAAGTACGCTCAGAGAGGTGCCTGTAGTCCTGAAAGACGCATCGACCGACAGCATCCATATGCAGATCAGAGGAACGACGCATTTCTACGACTGCCGCCTCGGCCTTGCGACAGTTAATCCGGACGACCTCGGCCAGTATCCATATATCAAGATCCAAAACACGTCGATATCCACCATTGCCTTAGGAGAGCGCACACTCCGACTGAGTATTAAGGCCGACTCACTTTCGACTGTCGAAGCCATCGACTGGCACAGCACACTGGATGCCGATGCAAGCTGCAGTCTGGAGACAGGCAGTCTGCGCATAGCCCGGATCTCATTCAGCAGCGTCAACGACAGTACGGACTTCGCGCTTCATACATCCGGAGCGTTCACACTCAACACCATAAGCAAGTAACTTTCAAAAAAACAATTCAACTCCATGAACACAAAAATCATCCTTTCGGCCACAGCTGCGATAGCCATGACATTATGCGCCTGCGGGAGCGATCAATCAGACAGACCGCTGACAGTAATCGACATCGAATCGCTTGTCGACGCTGCAGACACCGGCGAAGGACGGCTGGAGATGCTCATCCACCCCGAAGTAACCGACTCCACGATGCTCGGCATCAGCAATATAGCCGGAACGGTCGGTAACCGGCTGTTCGTATCGGACAAAGGTCAGCTTATCACCTTCGACACAAAGAGCGGCCGTTGCCTCGGCGCTTTCAACCGCCGCGGAAGCGGCCCCGGCGAATACCACAGCGTCATACAACCCTATCCAAGCGTTGACGGCAACGGCTGGGAAGTGTTTGATCTCATCAGCGACAAACTTTTTCGCTATGACCTGCACGGGAATCATCTCGGAACAATCGACACCCTGGGCATAGAACGCGACTTCCCCCTGCCCGGCGGCTACTGGGGCGGACTTACACACGCAAAGGATGGGGAAGAGTTGAGCCTGAAGATATTCGACCGCAACTGGCGCCTTACCGACTCCATACCCAGCGGAGCCTACTACCTCGTAGCCCACATGGGCAACTCGACCGTCGGTATGGGAGCCGACATCATAACCGGAAAAGATATAGCTTTAATCCAGTATAACTTCAACGACACACTCTACAGCATCGTCTCCGGTGAGAAGAACTTCAAACCATACGCCGTGATCGATCCCGGCAAATATGCCATCCCCGACCCGCGCAAATACTCCAATCTCGACGCATGGGAAGCTGACCGCAGAAACACCATCAGAGTGAGATTCATACCCTCGGCCGAACAGATGATGCTCGGATATATGTATGAGAACAAGCTGTATCTCCAGGTCGTAGACCTCACCGACGGCACACTGCTGTTTTCGAGAACTGTCGATCCCGACACCCGTGGCAAAGGCTTCGTGATGGACTATGACGGCAAGGAGGTGCTCACGATGCCGATACCATACATCGACGGCGACGGCTTTTACTTCCTGATACTTGACGAATCAATGAGCGAGCTGACCGGAGTGGAGGACACCAATCCAGCCATTGTGAAAGTCAGATTCTGAGCCGTAAGCGCACATTGACAATCACATATTTTCCCGGATATTTTCCCAGATAGACTTTTTTAAGGCATAAAACGACAACCAAACATACACTCCAACGGTTATTTTTGTATATTTGCAAAAATATCCGCCACCAACCCCGGCTCAGTGATCCACAGCCGGGGTTGAGGCGTCAGCGGTATAATGACATTCACATTTTCAAACACATAGCACACAGATGTCGACAGTAACAAAAGAAGCGGCCCTTGAATATCACCGTCAGGGCAAACCGGGAAAAATCGAGGTGATCCCCACCAAACCCTACAGCACGCAGCATGATCTCGCTCTGGCCTATTCGCCCGGCGTGGCATATCCGTGCAAAGAGATCGAAGCCAAACCGGCCGACGTGTATGAATACACCAACAAAGGCAATCTCGTGGCAGTGATATCAAACGGTACGGCCGTGCTCGGCCTCGGCGACATAGGTCCGCTTGCCGGCAAGCCAGTAATGGAAGGCAAAGCATTGCTCTTCAAAATATTCGCCGGGATAGACTGCTTCGACATAGAGGTGGACGAAAAAGACCCGAAGCGCTTCATCGACATAGTCAAAGCGATCTCTCCCACATTCGGAGGCATCAATCTTGAAGACATCAAGGCACCGGAGTGCTTCGAGATCGAGCAGCGGCTCAAAGATGAGTGCGACATACCGGTGATGCACGACGACCAGCACGGCACCGCCATTATATCGGCCGCCGGCCTGCTCAACGCGCTCGAGATACAGGGAAAGCGAATAGAAGACGTGCTGCTTGTGGTGAACGGCGCCGGAGCCGCAGCCGTATCATGCACCAAGCTCTACATAGCGCTCGGCGTAAAGAAAGAGAACATCGTGATGTGTGACAGCAAAGGCGTGATCACCACACAGCGCAAGGATCTCAACCCTCAGAAAGCCGAATTTGCCACAGATCGCCCCGTCAGCACCCTTGCCGAAGCGATGAATGGAGCCGACGTGTTTCTCGGCCTATCCGTGAAGGATGTAGTCACGACCGAGATGGTGCAGTCGATGGCCGAACGCCCGATCGTATTCGCCCTGGCCAACCCTGATCCGGAGATCTCCTTCGACAAAGCCATGGCCTCGCGTCCCGACCTGATCTTCGCCACAGGCCGCAGCGACTATCCCAACCAGATCAACAACGTGCTCGGCTTCCCCTACATATTCCGCGGCGCCCTTGACAGTGGCGCTACCACCATCAATGAAGCGATGAAGCTCGCTGCTGTCAGAGCCATTGCAGCGCTGGCCAAAGAGCCTGTGCCGACAGTGGTCAATGCAGCCTACAACATGACCGACCTGAAATTTGGCCGCGACTACATACTGCCCAAACCGCTCGATCCGCGTCTGCTCACGAGGGTGGCTCCGGCTGTGGCACGAGGCGCCATGGAGAGCGGCGTGGCACGCCGTCCGATAGCCGACTGGGAGGAATACTGCGAGCGCCTGCGCCGCCTGATGGGCTATGACAACAAGATCACCCACCGCCTTTACAACGAAGCCAAACGCCATCCGAAGCGAGTGGTATTCGGCGAGGGCAACACCGACAATATGCTCAAGGCCGCCGTCATGGCCCACAAAGAGGGCGTGCTTATCCCCGTGCTGCTCGGCAACGAAGAGATGATCGAGAAGCGCGCCGCACGCCTCGGGCTTGACCTGACAGACGTGGAGATCGTCAACCTGCGTCACGACCGTGAGGCTGACCGCCGTCAGCGCTACGCCGAACTGTTTGCCGGCAAGCGCCAGCGCGAAGGCATCACCGAAGCCGAAGCCCTCGAAAAGATGTATGACCGCAACTATTTCGGCATGATGATGGTGGAAACCGGCGACGCCGACGCATTCCTTGCCGGCACATATTCCGCCGCCCACTCCGTAGGCAAGATCGCCAAGGAGGTGATCGGCATACGTCCGAGCTACGACCACTTCGCCACACTCCATATAGTCAACACCAAACGCGGCACATTCTTCATTTCCGACACCCAGGTCAACAAAACCGTTGACGAAGACACCCTCGTCGACATAGCCCGCCTGACCCGCAACTCGGTGGAATACTTCTCACACGATCCGGTGATAGCCATGGTGTCGTACAGCAACTTCGGTTCGGGCCGCGAAGAGGAGTGCCTGACGGTGCGCAAAGCGGTGGAGCGGATGCAGACGATGTATCCCGACCTTGCCATTGACGGCGAGATGGGACTCAACTATGCCCTCAACAGCAATCTGCGCGACACCACATTCCCGTTCAACCGTCTGAACGGACAGGAAGTGAACACCCTCATATTCCCGAATCTGAGTGCCGCCACCACCGCTTTCCGCACGATGCTCGAAATGGGACTCGGCGACGCCATAGGCCCGATACAGATGGGCCTCAACAAGCCCGTGCATTTTATCAGCGTCAACGCCGGAGTGCGCGACATCATCAACCTCGCCACCATAGCCAGCCTCGACGCCGCAGTGCTCGAACGCAACTCCACCCCCATCGACAAATAAACAGCTGACCTGAGCGACATATCACACAATCATAACACTTCATGCCTGCGGCTTCTCTGTCTGTCATTACTACAGCTACAGAAACCGCAGGCATTTTCGAAAATACCGCCTTGAACAGCAACGGCAATAATCATATACCTGCAGGTTGTATGCTCCGTGGAGCATCCCTACAACTTGCCTAAGGACAACCGAATGGGAGATGGAACAATGTATTACTTTTTTTGCACTACGACCATATTCCATCAGCCTTAAAATGAATTGTCCATTCGGGCATAACAATACGCTGCAACATATTGATTTTTGACACAGCGCCATCAGGATCAAGACAAGACCCTGTGTCATCGATTGCGTGACACAGGGTCTTATATCATTAGGAGGTCAACGGAATGACCTGTGGGAACGAGATCACTCGGCTTCGAGGAGCTCTATCATCTTGATGGCGCTGTCGGGGATACGTGTGCCAGGGCCAAAGATAGCCGCCACACCCGCACGATAGAGGAAATCGTAGTCCTGCGCGGGGATCACACCACCGGCAGTAACGAGTATATCCTCACGTCCGAGTTTGCGCAGCTCCTCGATGACCTGCGGCACGAGCGTCTTGTGGCCGGCAGCGAGCGAGCTCACACCGAGTATGTGCACATCGTTTTCCACCGCCTGACGCGCAGCCTCGGCGGGAGTCTGGAAGAGCGGTCCCATATCGACGTCGAATCCGCAGTCGGCATATCCTGTAGCGACGACTTTGGCTCCGCGGTCGTGGCCGTCCTGACCCATTTTGGCGATCATTATACGCGGCTGGCGTCCTTCGCGTTTGGCGAACTCCTCCACCTTCTTCTGTGCCCTGACAAAGTCGGGGTCGTTGTTGGTTTCGTTGCTGTACACTCCTGAAATGGTTTGTATCTGTGCTTTGTATCGTCCTACTACTTCTTCGCATGCGTCGGAAATCTCGCCGAGCGTAGCGCGCAGTCCGGCAGCCTTCACGGCGAGGTCGAGCAGATTGCCCTTGCGGGTGCGCACGCACTCGGTGATAGCCGCGAGAGCCTCCTTGACCTTGGCCTCGTCGCGATGGCTCTTGACTTCGTTGAGCCGTTCGATCTGCTCCTTGCGCACTTCGGTATTGTCGATCTCGAGGATGTCGATCGGATCCTCGTGGTCGAGTCTGTACTTGTTGATACCGACGATGGTCTGGCGACCGGAGTCGATACGCGCCTGTGTGCGCGCAGCGGCTCCCTCAATACGGAGCTTGGGCAGTCCGGTTTCGATAGCCTTGGCCATACCGCCGAGCTTTTCGATCTCCTGGATGTGCTCCCATGCGCGGTGTGCGATCTCGTTGGTGAGCGCCTCCACGTAGTATGATCCGGCCCAGGGGTCGATCTCCTTTGTCACCATAGTTTCTTCCTGGATATAGATCTGCGTATTACGTGCGATACGCGCCGAGAAGTCGGTGGGAAGAGCGATAGCCTCGTCGAGAGCGTTGGTGTGGAGCGACTGTGTGTGTCCGAGGGCAGCTCCCATAGCCTCGATACAGGTACGTCCGACATTGTTGAACGGATCCTGCTCTGTCAGCGACCATCCGGAGGTCTGTGAATGGGTGCGGAGCGCAAGCGACTTCGGGTTCTTGGGGTTGAACTGTTTGACGATCTTGGCCCAGAGCATACGCGCCGCGCGCATCTTGGCGATCTCCATGAAGAAGTTCATGCCGATAGCCCAGAAGAACGACAGACGCGGGGCGAACGAGTCGATATCCATGCCGGCATTGACGCCCGCGCGCAGATACTCAAGTCCGTCGGCAAGCGTATAGGCCAGCTCGATGTCGCAGGTAGCTCCGGCCTCCTGCATGTGGTAGCCGGAGATGGAGATGGAGTTGAACTTGGGCATGTTCTGCGATGTGTATTCGAATATATCGGCGATAATACGCATCGAGAACTCCGGCGGATAGATATAGGTGTTGCGCACCATGAACTCCTTGAGGATATCGTTCTGTATCGTTCCGGCCATTTCTTCGAGCTTGGCACCCTGTTCGAGTCCGGCATTGATATAGAAAGCGAGTACCGGAAGAACGGCACCGTTCATGGTCATCGACACCGACATCTTGTTGAGGGGTATACCGTCGAAAAGCACCTTCATGTCGTCGAGCGAGCAGATCGACACTCCGGCCTTGCCCACGTCGCCCACCACACGCGAGTGGTCAGCGTCGTAACCACGGTGTGTGGCAAGGTCAAACGCCACCGAGAGTCCCTTCTGACCTGCTGCAAGGTTGCGGCGGTAGAAAGCGTTGGATTCGGCTGCGGTGGAGAATCCGGCGTACTGTCGGATAGTCCAGGGGCGCAGGGGGTACATGGCGCTGTACGGACCTCTGAGGAACGGAGGAAGACCTGACACATAGTTGAGGTGTTCGAGTCCTTCAAGATCGCTCTTTGTATAGATCGGTTTTACGGGTATGAGTTCGGGCGTGAGCCATTCCTCACCCTTTGCCTCCGCCGGGGCGTGAGCCGGAGTGGTGAAGGCATCTTTCGTTATGTCGATATTCTTAAAATCGGGTCTCATTGTAAGATGGTATTAAGGATGAGGATTTATCATTTGAGCAGACGCTCGTTGAACGCACGCAGAGTGTCGAGCACATTTGAGCGCACATTGACGAAATTCTCTATGCCGATGGCCTTGAGATCGTCGGTGCAGGCCGGAGCGCCAGCCACAACGAACTCGGCGCGGCCGTCGAGGTAGCGGTAGGCTTCGGGAGCAAGCTCGGCATACTCGTCATCGCTTGAGCAGAGCACGATCACATCGGCACCCTTGGCGAGAGCTTCGTCGACGCCCTGCTGCACTGTCTCGAATCCAAGATTGTCGATGATCTCGTAGCCGGCGCAGCCGAAGAAGTTGGTGGAGAACTGCGCACGTGCGAGACGCATGGCCAGATTGCCGATAGTGAGCATAAACACCTTCGGACGATTGGATGCTGCCTCCGTGGCCAGCCGCAGCGCTTCGAAATCGCTTGCCGCGCGGGCTGTGGGGAGCGCTGCGTCAGCATTGTCATCGTCATGGTTGTGACATCCGCACGAGCATCCGGTGGCTTCTATCTTTGAGGCCGCCATCTCGTTGATATTGGGGTACTGGTTGGTGCCGAGAAGTATCTCCTTACGGCGTGCCACGTCGGTGTGGCGCTTCTCGGAAGTGGCGCGGACAGCGCGCTGCACTTCGCCATCGTTGACAGCTGCAAGGAATCCGCCCTTGTCCTCCACTTCGAGGAAGAGCTTCCATGCCTCCTTGGCAATGGCGACCGTCAGAGTCTCGACATAGTATGATCCTCCGGCAGGATCGACCACCTTGTCGAGATGGCTCTCCTCCTTGAGAAGGAACTGCTGATTGCGCGCGATGCGTTCGGAGAAATCATCAGGGGTGCGATAGGGTGCGTCGAAGGGAGTCACAGTGATCGAGTCGACTCCTGCGAGAGCGGCCGACATACATTCGGTCTGGCTACGCAGAAGATTGACGTGTGCGTCGTAGACTGTCTGGTTGAACCGCGATGTCACGGCATGCACCGCCATCTTGCAGGCGTCGGCCGATGCGGGCTTGTAAAGCTCCACGATCTGCGCCCAGAGCATTCGTGCCGCACGGAATTTGGCGATCTCCATGAAATAGTTGCTGGAGATACCCATATTGAACTTCACACGCGATGCGGCCTCATCGACCGAAAGCCCACGGTCGGTGAGCAGAGTCAGCCACTCGGCACCCCATGCGAGAGCATAGCCAAGTTCCTGATATATATAGGCTCCGGCGTCGCTCAGCATCACGCTGTCGGCACCGAGCAGACGCAGCCCCTTGACATCGGAGGCCACTAAAATCATATCGGCAGCCATTTGGGCGATATCGCCGGGGAACGGCTTGCCGTGCTTGAGAGCCTTCTTAAACGGATTGAAATCGATGCTTCCGCGGAATGTGTCGGCGGCACCATTGTCTTTGACATACTTCACGATGCTTGCGCACAGCTCCTCGCAGTGGCGCGGGCATGCGGTGAAGTTGATCTCCACCTTGGCGATATCGATATCCTTGAGCAGCGATGCGACAGTAGCGGCGTCGCACTCTTTCATACGGAATCCAAGCGACGTGATGCCCTTGCCGAGCACGTCGAGAGCCTTGGCATTGGCGGCGACAGGATCGGCGGCGTCAATTTCCTGACGGGCCAGCCAGTCGTTGTCGGTGCGTGTGCCACGGACAAACGGATATTCGCCGGGAAGCGAATCGGTTGTGCTGAGGTTTTCTATATCCTCGGCACGGTACATAGGCTGCACATTGAAGCCCTCATTGGTACGCCATACCAGTTTCTTGTCGAAAGGCGCACCTTTCAGGTCGGCTTCCACTTTCTCGCGCCATTCGGCTGTGGTCACCGGCGGAAACTGGTCAAACAATTTTTCTTTTTTTTCTGCCATGATTTGGTATTGGGTATTAAGATTTCTTTAATGTCAGAGCGCCCGGATGCCGAAGCATCCAAGCGCGATGTAGTGACGGTATGATTACTTGAGTCCGCATCCGTTGCATTTCTGCACTATCTGCTGGAAGAAATCGTTGCCTTTGTCGTCGACAAGTATGAAGGCGGGGAAGTCCTCCACTTCGATTTTCCAGATAGCCTCCATGCCGAGTTCGGGATATTCGAGGCATTCCACTTTCTTGATGGAGTTCTGTGCGAGTATAGCGGCCGGTCCGCCGATAGATCCGAGATAGAATCCTCCATGTTTGTGGCATGCATCGGTAACCTGCTGGCTACGGTTGCCCTTGGCTATCATCACCATCGATCCGCCCTCGGACTGGAACTGGTCGACGTAGGAGTCCATGCGTCCGGCAGTGGTGGGTCCGAATGATCCTGAAGGCATTCCTGCCGGCGTCTTGGCCGGTCCGGCATAGTAGATAGGATGATTCTGCATGTATTCCGGCATCGGCTCGCCACGGTCGAGACGCTCCTTGATCTTGGCGTGGGCTATGTCGCGGCCTACGATAATAGTGCCGTTGAGCGACAAGCGCGTGGCCACCGGATATTTGGAGAGTTCCTTAAGTATTTCGGGCATCGGACGGTTAAGGTCGATCTTCACTACCTGACCTTCGCCTTCGCGGCGCATCTCTTCGGGGATCAGTTCGCCGGGATTGGAATCAAGCTTCTCGATCCAGAGGCCCTTGCTATTGATCTTTGCCTTGATATTACGGTCGGCCGAGCAGCTTACGCCAAGACCGACGGGGCAGGACGCACCGTGGCGCGGCAGACGGATGACGCGTATGTCGTGGGCGAAATATTTTCCTCCGAACTGTGCGCCGAGTCCGATGCGCTGCGCTTCCTCGAGGAGCTGCTTCTCCAGCTCCACGTCGCGGAATGCATGTCCGAGTTCGTTGCCCTTGGTAGGAAGATTGTCGTAGTATTTTACGGAAGCCTTCTTTACTGTGGCGAGGTTCATTTCGGCCGATGTGCCTCCGATCACGAACGCGATGTGATAGGGCGGGCAGGCGGCTGTGCCGAGACTCTTCATTTTCTCCACGAGGAACGGGACGAGCTTTTCGGGCGTCAGAAGCGCCTTAGTTTCCTGATAAAGATATGTCTTGTTGGCCGATCCGCCTCCTTTTGCCACGAAAAGGAACTTGTATTCGTTGCCGTCGACGGCATGGAGATCGATCTGTGCGGGAAGATTGCACCCGGTGTTGACCTCATCGAACATTGTCAGAGGCGCATTCTGCGAATAGCGGAGATTGTCTTCGGTGTAGGTGAGGTAGACACCTTTGGAAAGACGTTCCTCGTCGCCTCCGCCGGTATATACGTTCTGTCCCTTGTTGCCGTGGATTATAGCTGTGCCGGTATCCTGACAGAACGGGAGTTGTCCCTTGGCTGCCACTTCGGCATTGCGCAGCATGGTAAGAGCCACGAACTTGTCGTTTTCGCTGGCTTCGGGATCGTGAAGTATCTTAGCCACCATCTCGTTGTGCTCCCTGCGAAGCATGAAAGCGTTGTCGTGCGTGGCCTGACGCGCGAGCACCGTGAGAGCTTCGGGATCAACGACGAGCATCTCGTGACCGTTCCAATTCTCGGTCTTCACATAGTCGGATGTCAGAAGATAATACTCCGTAGTGTCAGCCGACATTGGAAACATCTCCTGATATCGGAATGGTTTGGTTGCCATAATCAGATAAGTATTTATGTTATTGTATATGTTTATCGTATCTGAATGGCAAAGTTAACAAATTTGATTTCATAAAGCAAAACTTTAATGCGCCTATTCGCGTTAATATCTTAAAAATGCAAAACATATATCAACAATCATGATCAAAACCGCATTATTTGCTTCAATTGCACTTGTGTCACTGACGCTTGTATCGTGTGATGAAACGGCCCGCCTGGCAAAAGAGATCCAAGGCAGCTGGTGTGGCACCCCCGAACGCCTATCGGACAAGATGTCGGGCACGGCCAACATTGTGGAGACCTTCAATTTTGTACGCGACGACGGTAAGAACGGCGGTCCGCTGATAATCTCGGCGATGGTGGATGCGACAGGTTCTCTGCAGCCGACTGATCAGATAGTCCAGCCCTATGCACTTTCAGCTGCAGCCGAAGTGTCGGCCCAGGGCATATGGACAGCGATTGACGATGACGAAGTGAGCGTGGCTATAGATCCGCAATCGATCGAGATAGACATAGATCCGGCCGACATAGTATTTGACACCAATCTGCTGACCGATCAGGATGCGCCTGCCCTTGATTCGATACGCCCTCTCGCTGCAGCATCACTCAAGGCACGCCTGAAGAGAGAGATCACCACACGTTTTCTTGAGCTAAAGCACCTTGATGACGTAAAAGTGAAGAAGAATCTCCTGCGCTATGAAGTCGGGAAAAAAGACATCACAATGTCACGCATCGGAGATATCGAGCCTACGAAATAGCACGACGCCTATCGTGCGAGGATAGCGTCGAGATCCACGGCGCAGTTGTGATCGTCAAGATAGCGCCGCGCCGGTTTTTTATATTCCCCCGACACGACGGAAAGCTTCGGATCGAAAAGCGGGGAACCGATGCCTGCAAGCTGCAGTGCGGTATGATAGACCGAACGCGAGGTGCTGACCGGCATCGGCCTATTGGCGCAGGCGGCGTCGAAATAGCCGGGATGACGCGCCGCCATGGGATCGGAAATCCATACAATCATCGGGACGTCGATCTGCCATCGGCTCGGCACAGGTGAAGCATGAAGAAACAGATGACGGTCGTCGTCGAAGATATCCTCACCATGATCGGACGCATAGACCATCGCGGCTTCAGCGCCAGACGAACGCAGACATGACGCCACAGAATCGAGCATGGCCGCCGTGTAGAGTATGGTATTGTCGTAGGCATTATCAAGCCGATCCTTGGCCGCCAACGAGGCATCGGTATATTCATACGGGACGAACCGGGCGAAATCCTCAGGATAACGGTCGTTGTAGCTGAAATGAGAACCATAGGCATGGAGCACTATGAGCTGACGGTCCGCACCACGCGCCAACTCTTCTTTCAGCAGCGGCAGCAGCTCCATATCTAACGACTCTCCCGAAGCCCCCGGCTGCTCCTTTATAAACAGAGTTGTGTCAGCTTCAAACGCAAAGCGGTCTATAAACGAACGGTTGTAGCGCTGGTTGGAGAAGAAGGCTGTGCGAAATCCCGCCTCACGGAATGCTGTCACAATGCTCTTTACCGAGTATATGGAATCTCCGAATGTATCGGCTGTGAGATGCGACAGCAGCATCGGGACACTCTTATGGGTGGTGTTGGATTCTGAATATGCCTCCGGAAAGCTGACAAAACCACCGGCAGCCAACGAGGGCGACGTCGGGCGACCATATCCATTGATCTGCCAACGATCGCCACGGGCTGTTTCACCCACGACGATCACCACGATCCTTCGTGCAGAGTCGGCCGGAAAAAGATCCACAGCATGAGCCGAAAACGACGATGATGTCGACCCATAGTTTTCAAGCCTTTCCGTGCGATCGACCGCAAGCACAATGTTATAAAGCACATTGAGCGGATAGATATCAATCAGAGGTCGCACCGGACGCGATCCAGGAAGCGAAACCGCAATCGCTACCAGAGCCACCAGCAAAGCCGACAAGGAAGCCCGACGGACGACAGAGAGCGCACGGCGGCCGGCACACCAATGCCGGACACATCCCACGACCGCACATACGATCGGAGGAAGATACATCAGACAGACGGTCAGTATGGCTGACAACAGATTTCCCAAAAGTTCACCTACCTCAGTGGGATTTGTCGTGACAACGTTGAGAAACATATCGACCGCTATGATCGACCGTCCGTAAAGAAACAGCAATACTATCTGGAACGCTCCAAGCACCATAAACGGAATCGTGGACAGAACTGTCGCAGCCACCCGGCGCGAACATGCAAGCCACAGACCGAACACCCCGACGGGGAAAAGAGCGTTGGCTATGCGTGCAGCCCACGACAGCTGTTCGGTGACCGACAATATCACTGCCGGAGCCGCGAGCATTGCCAGAGTCCAGACCGACAAAATGACAGACAAGACTTGCGGCGAGAAACAAATATGCGAACGTGTTTTCAGACGGTGTGGTGTATCAGAATGCTTCATTGATATTAAACGAAAAAGATGATGACCCGAGGCCTATACCATAATCGAGTCGCACATTGCAACGCTTTTTGAACTCCCACCTATATCCAAGTCCGACGCAGGGCAATACACGACTCCATCTCACACTTTCGATGGCCGGGGTTACGACTCCGGCGCCTGCCCAGAGCGTCACACCACTACGACGCCACACATGCTGACGCAACTCTGCCACCACATTGAGAGCGCATTTGTTGCGATAGCGACCCTCGTAATAGCTACGCATACCGCCCCCTTCGTCGAGATTGGACATCATGCTCCAGCAGACATTGCCATAAGCGAAGCGTCCGGCCACCTGAGCAGCAAGCACCCCACCACGCCAGAGAGGAGTGTAACGGGCAAGCCGCAATGCCGTGAAGCTAAACGCATAACTATTGCTCAGGAAACGCGGACAAAACTTCTGGTCAAGGACAAAAAGCCAACCGGTAGCCGGCCCGGTGTGTGAGTCGCGCGAATCATACTGCAATCTGAAACCGGCGCCGACAGTATTGGTGACCATATCCTGGCCTTGCCACAGCTCCGGACGCTGTGCCTTGCGGGCATCATAGTGATGAAACTCAAGCGCCGGCCCTGCGAACAAATTGTCGCCAAGACGCCACATAAACGTGGCAGAGGCTCTGTAGGACAACAGACGATATGACGACTTGCCATCATCATTGCGCTGACTTCCGAAATCGAGTCCCCAGAATTCGGTCGGGAAAGAATAGAAGAATATATTGTAGTCAATACGCCGTCGGTCGGATGGGAAAATGTGTGTGCCACGCAGTCCGAGCAGAGCGAATCCCGCGGTGGATATATCAGAATACAGCGAAACGTTGGAGGGTATGGCCGATGTGTCGGACCGGTCAGCGAGATAATTGCCGGCGGCCACAAGACCTATGCCGAGCTTGGTATCCGACGCATAGTGAGGTCCTCCGATAAAACTGACATCAAGGCCTTTGCTATAGTCGGGTTTATTGGATTCGGCAAAATAATCGAGCAGGCGGTCGATGATATTCTTACGTTGGGGCACAGTATCGGCCTGAAGCGGATCACCATGGTCGGACGCTCTACCGGCAAACGGAATGATGAGCATCGTCACCGCCAGAAGTATTTTTTGAAACTGATCAGTCATTGATTTACGGCAGCAAAATTACTGAAAATGCTCCGATCAGTGAGCAAAACGCCTGTCAATCTTTTTCCGATAGGGTCAGATTGTTGTCCGCAACCGCCATAAAAAGTTACCACGACAGAACTGTAGCGTCGCGCCAGCGTTTAAGAAATAAGCATACTATCAACGTATCGACTATTTTAATCAATGAGAAGAATTACGGTCATATTAACGGTAATGATCTCCGCAGTATACCTGGCGGCCGGCGCCGTCTCGCTGCCGACATTGACAGAAATATCAATACCGACTCCAAGCATTTCATTGCCGCAGGCTCCGAAGGTGCCTCAGACTCTCGTTATTCATCAGGCATCAATCACAAACGACGATGCCGGAGCCGACGACACCACCGAAGCGACCAGTGCCGCCACAGAAGGATGCTGGTCCAAGAAACCGAGCCTGTATGACTATCCGTACTCCCCCACCCGATCCATGCGCGACTGGAACCGCCTGTGGGCCAATACGGCAGTCCTGATGGGTGGCGGTCTGACCGCGCTCGGCATCCTGGAACTGCTTCCTCAGGAATCGACAGCATGGAACAGTCATGAAAACGGCAAGACCCCGTTGTTCAAACGCTGGCTTCGCCACGTCAAAGAGGGTCCGGTATGGGACGGTGACAAATTTATTTTCAACTTTGTGCTCCACCCCTATGCCGGCGCCGCCTACTACATGAGTGCCCGGAGCTGCGGATTCAACTACTGGGGTTCGTTTGTGTATTGCTTCTGCATCTCTACATTCTTCTGGGAATACGGATTTGAAGCCTTCAACGAAATCCCGTCGGCTCAGGATATTGTAGTGACATCGGTGGTAGGCTCAATCATGGGCGAGGCTTTCTATCATGCCAAACGCCATATAATGGCCAACGGCTACCGCATCTTCGGCTCACGCGCCCTGGGCTATGTAGCGGCCTTTTTCTGTGACCCGGTCAACGAAGTCCTGGGCTACTTCAGAGGCGACCAGCACAGAGCCATCCGACACTTCGACGGCGTCCCCCGGAACATGGCGAGCGCGTCGGGAGGATTCGTATTCAATCCGACTTCGCGCACAGGAATGCGCTACGGACTGACACTCACATATTCTTTCTGACAAATACCACTTTTTGACAAACATCACTGACAAACGTCACAGCATATACTTCAAAAATTGCATTAACTTTGCACATTCCATAAAAAAGATATGAACATAACACGCACAGCAAGCCTCGCGGCACTAATAATGTCGGCCATGATATCGTCAGCCCAGACAAAAACGATCGAACCGATCCCTTACGGTGACTTCGAGCACTGGGTGCGCCGCACTCTTCGCGAATCGGTGGTGATCGGCGGCCACGAAAAGGTGCTCTACGAAGTAGGTCCTGAGAGGAACATATCGGGGAGCGGCAATGCCGCATACCGCAATCTCGGAGGCTCTCCGTGGGCCACAAGCAATGTTTACGCCAAAGTATCGGGTGTGACCAAAGGCTCCAACGCAGTGTATCCGGCCAACCGCACGGCCAGCAACCGATGTGCGAAACTGTGCACACAGATGGAACGCGTCAAAGTGCTCGGGCTGATAAACATGGATGTGATGGTGGCCGGATCGATGTTTCTCGGAGAGATGATAGAGCCGATCACAAGCACGAGCAATCCCTACGCCAAGATGGAGATGGGCATACCCTACACCAAGCGGCCGAAAGCTCTGGTGATGGACTATTCGGTAGACATGCCGCAGACCGACACCCGGGTGAAATCGACCGGCTTCGGCGGCAAGAAAGTGTTGCCCGGACGCGACGAGGCAGTAGTGTTCGTGATGCTTCAGCGCCGCTGGGAGGACGCTCAAGGAGGCCTACATGCAAAGCGGATAGCTACCGGCGGAGAGAAATTCAAACGCGGCACGGCATGGCAGTCGGGACACCGCGTGCCGCTTGTATATGGCGATGTATCAAAGAATCATTCGCTGTCATGGCTACCTCTGCGCAACGGCGACAACTCCTACTATGCCCACAATTCGAAAGGGAAACTCGTCAGGATACAGGAGGATGGGTGGGATTCAGCAGATGCGACTCCGACCCATATCATCGTGATGTTTTCGGCCGGCAACGGCGAGCCATACGTAGGCACTGAAGGACTGACGCTCTACGTGGACAATGTAGGCTTCGCTTTCTGACCTCTAATAAGACAACACACAACAACTGCAATCATAATACCATACATTATGAAACATTTCAAACCCAAAGCATGGGTGCTTCCGCAACCGGTGCTGATAATCGGCACGTATAATGCCGACGGCACTCCCAACGCCATGAACACGGCATGGGGCGGCCAATGGGATTCAAACGAGATCATGATCTCTATGGGTTCACACGCCACTACCGACAACCTGAACCGATGCGGTGACTTCACCATAGCATTCGCAACGGCACAGACGATGACTGCCGCCGACTATGTAGGCATCACGAGTGCCCGTCACGATCATGATAAAATCACGATGCCGGGATGTGAGAACGAAACGGTATAAAAAAAGCCTTGAAAGCCAAATTGCGTCTGATTTTCAAGGCTTTTACTTTATTGTCGGGGTGAAAGGATTCGAACCTTCGACCCCCTGGTCCCAAACCAGGTGCGCTAACCGGACTGCGCTACACCCCGCCTGAATATGCCGCTATAAGCGACGCGACAAATAGACGCTGCAAAGTTAATCATTTTTTCGTAATTTTGCCTTCGTAAATAAATATTTCTTCGCAATGAAAGGAAAAATGCCCTATATTCTGCTTGTGCTCTTGATCATAGTCGGTATAACGAGCTGGGGCGCCGGAATAGCTCTGGCGTCGCAGACCCTGTCGTCACGCTGGATATCTCTGACCGCTGCCGCGATTCTTGCGCTGACTTCCCTGCCTATGACTCTTCGCGCCAAGAATGGAGTGAAGCGCTCCATCACACAGAAGACATTGCGAGGTCTGATGCATGTATTCGTAGCTGGCGGCGTAGGTTATCTCGCGATACTGGGCATCAACCGTCTTGGGGCAACCGAGGAGAAATCCGACACGTTAATAGGCGAAGTAACCGAACGTACTCGTCACCGCCACAACCGTACCCGGCGTGTGGGCCGTAACAGATACGTGCCCGACGGCCATTACTACACTTACGGAGCTGTAGTGACGCTGCCCGACGGACGCAAGACCGAGCAACATCTAAGTCTGGAAGAGTACAACCGTACCCGCATCGGAGCGAAGCGTGAAGTGACTGTGGCCCGCGGATGGCTCGGAATGCCAGTGGTGATCAGCATGAAGAAATTATCTAAAAATAAGGAAACAGGCGTACCGATCCGCAAAAAAAAGACAAAAGCACAGAGAGAATGACTCATTGTCATGCAAAAACGATGAATATATGAACTTCAATTCGTATATTTGCAGAAGATATCAATCGAGAATGGCCGAGGCTCTGCCAGTAGACGCTATTTGACACCGCCCAACGACCAAGCGACAGTGCATATTCTTACATGTGTTTCATCGAAACTCCTGTAGTAATAATAACAAGCAACCGATTTAATTCGCATGGCAAAAACACCTGAACGGCTCTACGGCCTCATAGGGTATCCGCTCGGACACTCTTTCTCACAGAACTATTTCAACCACAAATTCGAGGCGGAAAAAATCCCGGCCCGATATGTCAATTTCGAGATCGATGACATAGGACGCCTCATGGAGATCATAGCCCAGTATCCCAATCTGGCGGGACTCAATGTCACAATTCCTTACAAGGAGCAGGTGATAGCCTACATGGACGAGATGGATCATGATGCGAAAGTGATCGGAGCGGTCAACGTCATCAAATTCATCGGTTCAGGCAAGAATCTGAAGCTCAAGGGCTACAACAGCGACATCATCGGTTTTTCCGATTCGATAGCCCCCCTTCTCAATCCGGCTCGCAAGCATGCATTAGTGCTCGGCACCGGTGGCGCGGCAAAGGCCGTAGGCTGCGGACTGAAGAATCTGGGAGTCGAGGTGACATGGGTGTCGCGCACCAAACGTGACAACACGCTGACCTATGGCGAACTGACACCCGAGGTCATGGCAAAACACAAAATAATAGTCAACACCACCCCGCTCGGCATGTATCCGCATGTAGACGAATGCCCTGATATTCCTTACGAAGAACTGACAAGGGAACACCTTTGCTATGACCTTCTCTACAACCCTGACGTCACACTGTTCATGAAGCGGTCGCAGGAGCATGGAGCCGAAACAAAAAACGGGCTGGAAATGTTGTTACTTCAGGCGTTTGCCGCATGGAACATCTGGCACTCATAAAAGACAACACACAATAAGCAACGAACACATAACCAAACCTATTTCAAAATCATGTTGACAGAAAAACGCAGCAGCATGCTCCACGGTGTACTGCTCATAGCCCTCTTCTCATGCGCCGCCTTCTATATAGGCAGTGCGCAAGTGGTGCGCGAACTATCTTTGAGCCCGATGATCATAGGTATCGTTCTCGGTATGCTCTATGCCAATTCACTGCGCAACAACCTACCGGAAACGTGGGTTCCCGGCATACAATTCTGCTCTAAACGGATATTGCGCGTGGGTATCATACTCTACGGCTTCCGGCTTACTTTTCAGGACATACTCAATGTAGGCGCGGCCGGAATCATCGTCGACGCCATAGTCGTGGCCACTACCATACTCGGTGGCATACTCATAGGCAAAATGATGAAGATGGACCGCGACATAGCTCTTCTCACCTCCATAGGCAGCGGCATCTGCGGTGCGGCAGCCGTGCTCGGAGCCGAGTCGACCATCCAGACCAAGCCTTACAAGACGGCTGTGGCCGTGGCCACAGTAGTGATATTCGGCACACTGTCGATGTTTCTTTATCCCATAGCCTACCGCGCCGGCATCCTTGAGATGACTCCTCAGGAGGTAGGCATCTATGCCGGCGCCACCCTCCACGAAGTGGCTCACGCCGTAGGAGCCGGCAACGCCATGGGAGCCGATGTGGCCAATGTAGCCATCATCGTGAAGATGATCCGCGTGATGCTGCTGGTGCCTGTGTTGCTCATCCTCGGCTGGTGGGTGGCACGACGCGCCGCCCGTTCGGCCCAGCATGACGGCTCCACGAAAGGCAAGGTGGCCATACCCTGGTTTGCCGTAGGATTTCTTGCCGTGATCGGTTTCAACTCATTCGACCTGCTTCCAATGCCGGTAGTAGACACGATCAATTACTTCGACACCTTCCTGCTGACCATGGCCATGACCGCCTTAGGCGCCGAAACCAGTATCGACAAATTTAAGAAAGCCGGCGCCAAGCCGTTCATCCTTGCTTTCTGGCTTTATCTGTGGCTGCTCGGCGGCGGCTATCTCCTGTCGAGATACCTCGCTCCGCTCTGGCTATAACCGAAAATGAGCGCTCAGCGCCACAACCGACCAGATGCGTGCTCCTCTCTCCATGATGCCATTGATTCCTGCGGCCACAGCCATGGCTGCAGGAATCATTTTGTCGGCCCTCACCGACGCTGCCCTCATAGGACTGGCAGCTATCGCGGCGGCGATCATCTTTGCAGCACTGAAACATAACCTCACAGCCATCACAGCTTGCGCCACGGCTGCCGGAGCGTTGGCTTTAGGCATCGGCGCACCGGATGATGAGGCACTCCCCTTCAACCGACCCATCATGCTCGAAGCCGACATCAAAGAGGTGAAGGACGGAGATGCCACCCGACGGCTGAAAGTCAGCCCTGTCAGATATGCCGACGAGGAGGGCAGCTACCGGCTGTCAAATCCCGCCGACATATATCTGTACATTCCGTCGACAGAACCCTACACAGAGCCGGGCGACCGCATAGTCGCGACAACAGCCATAGAGCGTCCGGAAACACGGACGTATTTCCCGGAGGAAACGAGCGAACAGCAACGGATGAAGCGCAGCGGCATAGCCGGAAAGGCTTTTGTCAAGCCAGAAAACATAATCAGCGCAGAGCCGTCGCCACGCATCATGATGCGGCTGATAAAACTGCGCATGTCCATAACCGGCATCATTTACCGGAGCGGAATGAAGGGAGACACCAAGCGGCTGGTCAACATACTGATCACCGGCGACACCTCGGATATGAACCAGTCGACACGAAAGAGTTTTTCGGGCGCGGGCATGGCTCACGTACTTGCGCTCAGCGGACTTCACGTCGGGATCATCGCTTCGCTGCTGATGATAGCCCTGTATCCACTGCGCCTCTGCCGGATGCGCAGCGCTGCCTCAGCATCAGCCATCATCCTGCTTTGGTCATACGCCGCCGTCACAGGCCTGTCGGCATCGGTCACAAGAGCGACAGTGATGGCTTCGGTGCTACTTATGGCCTCAATGCTTCAGCGACGCCACAGTCCGGCCAACGCCCTTTGTCTGGCCGCCATGCTTATCATGGCCTTCGATCCCACGGCATTATTCACAATCAGTTTCCAGCTCTCCTTTGCCGCAGTGGCCGGGATATTACTGTTCGCCCGACTGCTGAATCCGACCGCACCACGCCGACGCATAGCCCACCGTCTGGCAGGGATCGTATCCGTATCACTCTCCGCCATGCTTGCCACAGGGGCAATATCGGCATATTATTTCCACACCTTTCCGATCTATTTTCTTCCGGCCAACGTGGCTGTGGCTCCGCTGCTGCCGCTCCTGATATCGGGCGGAGCAACCGCCATAACCATCGAGGCTTGCGGAGGGGATCCGGTGATGCTCAACAGCGTCGTCGACCGGCTGGCTCAATGCGTAACCGGCATAGCCAACCTATGCAACAACCTGCCCGGAGCAACTTTGGACGGCCTTTATTTCAGTCCATGGCTTCTGGTCGGCGCAGCCTTGGCTACAGCGCTTCTCGCCTACGGGCTGCACTGCCGGCGCATGGCCGGACTGACTGCATCGGCTCTTTGTGCGGTTGCCACAATAAGCATGGGGATGATTCAGGCTACGCCCGAACACTCAGGAGTATATATCATTCCTGCCGCCGGATACACCTGTGTGGCCGTAGCCACGCCCGGCAGTGTCAGCATAATATCAACCGCCGGCGACCGCCAGCTATCAGAGATAGCCGCTCGCGAGATGCCACGCATGCGCGACTATATGGGTCGCCGAGGCATCGATACCCTGATGACAGCCAACCGACGGGCCGAATTTCCCGGCGTAGTCTACAGATGCCCGACTCTGCATATCGGGAACAGCAGCGTAGTATTCGCCGACGGCAACCGGAACACAAAACCGACCGATAGCGCGCCACCGGTCTACGTGATAATATGCCGCGGATACAGAGGAACAATGAAGGAAATTGCCACACAGTACCGGCCAGACACCATCGTGATGTCGACCGACTTAAACACAAAAATAGCCGACCGCTATATGAACGAATGCCGGCAACTCAACATGCCGGCCTATTCAATGCGATCGGGACGCATTCCCGACCTCAACGCCTTGCTGCGCTGAAGCCGTTTTCAGCAACAGATATGTCTGCCCCACTACATCATCAGTTGACGGCGAGAAGCTCTATATCGAAGATCAGAGTGGATCCTCCCGGAATGCCCGGTTGAGCCGACTTGCCATAGGCCTGCGATGCGGGGATGTACACCTCCCAGCGGTCGCCGACATGCATCTGCTGCAAGGCAATGATCCATCCGGGTATAAGCTCACGCAGTCTGAAAGCCGGAGGCGTAGCTCCACGACTGCTGTCGAAAGCGCGACCGTTGATGGTCTTTCCGACATAATGCACCGTCACCACGCTCCCTCTGCCGGGCAGAGCACCCTTGCTGTCGCCCGACCGGAGCACCTTATAGAAAATTCCCTTGTCGAGCGGCTTCACGCCCGGCTCGCGCGACTTGGCTTCAAGCCACTCGAGATTTCTGCTCACATATTCCTGTTTTGCCATCTGCAATATTTCACCGATAAATAACGGGCTTGTGCTTCAGACCGTAAGCGCTATATGATTGCGCTCGGCCAGCCGACGCATATTAATGATCGCGTAACGCATACGTCCCAGAGCGGTGTTGATGCTGACATTTGTCTGATCGGCGATCTCCTTGAACGACATGTCGCGATAATATCTCATCTCCAGTACCTCGCGCTGATTGTCGGGGAGAGCAGCCACCAGCCGGCGCACATCGCAGTCGATCTGCACCGAAGCGAGATGATCCTCGATATTGCCCTCGCTCAGTTCGCGTCGGTTGAGCACATCGGTTTCACCGGCATCGGCCGACACCACATTTTCGGCTTTTGCCTGCCTGAAGGTATCAATAATAAGATTGTGGGCGATACGTGTCAGCCATGAAAAGAATCGTCCGCTCTCGCTATAGCGTCCCTGCCTTATGGTCATTATGGCCTTGACAAATGTGTCCTGGAATATATCATCAGCCATATCGCGGTTTTTGACCACGGACAAAATATAGGAAAACAGGCGGGACTGATGACGGCGTAGAAGCACGTCAAACGCCTCATTGCATCCTGAAGCATACTTCGCCACCAGAGATTCATCGGGCAGCGCGACCATGTTCTGTGTCACTATTCTAAATTTTTACTGGTTTAGAGTAGCAGTGTTCCGATAGGCGTATAATGATTGGTTTTACGATAGATAGATTTCAAGCGGTCATCCCTGTAACTGACCACAGCGGCAAAATTAAGTCTTTTTTGTTTTATGGCAAAAAAGTGTCACCGTTTCTTAACACGCTTAACAATCCGAAGCCCGCGCCGGATCCTGCGGCCGGGTAGTTTTTGCGCGGTGTCACACCTTTGTAGGCTGATGATGACACTTTTTTCAAAAAAAGTAGTAATTTTGTCGCTTAATCCAACAGTATCGAAGTATGCATGAATTTAACGCTATCCACAGCATAATGAAATCATACTCCAAGCAAGATCGCTAAATATGAACAACCTTCTGCTCCGCTCTCTCACCGGGCTCGTCTACGTGGCTCTGATAGTGTGTTCGATATTATACGGAGGCATGTGGGGCCTCACCGCCCTGCTCGCCCTCTTTGCCGTGCTGTCGACGGTGGAACTCCATTCGCTCTGCGGCGGGACGGGACAGTCAGGCACTACCGCGACACTGATCATTGACATAGCCGGATCTATGGCCGTCACAGCCGCCCCGGCACTGTATGCAACAGCATACCTGCACTCCGGCCCATGGGCGGCATTCGCAACCGCGGCGGTTCCATTCATGGCTTACCTCATCGTGCGCCTCATAGCACAGCTTTATGTGACTCCTGACATATCGCCTCTGCGATCGCTGGCCTGCAGCCTCTCGGGGCAGACATATATCTCGCTGCCTCTGGCCTGCGCGGCCGCCGTCTACATCATGTCATCGCCGTCAATGGCTCTGCTCATGTTCGTCATGATATGGCTAAACGACACCGGCGCATTCTGTGTAGGGTCGATGATCGGACGCCGACGCCTGTTCGAGCGCATATCGCCCAAGAAATCGTGGGAAGGCTTTTTCGGCGGCATGGCATTCTGCATTATCTGCGCCATAGCCGCAGGCCACATATCATGCGGCCTACCGGGCTATATGAGCATCGGCCTTCTGGCAGCCTATGCCGTGGCCGCCTGCCTGTTCGCGACATGGGGCGATCTTGTAGAATCGCTTCTCAAACGCACCCTCAAAGTGAAGGACAGCGGGCGTCTGCTGCCCGGTCACGGCGGCATACTCGACCGCATCGACTCTCTGCTGCTCGTGGCGCCTGCGACGCTGATATTCCTCTCCATATGCATAATCGCGATATTATAAATCTCTCCGACCATAAGTAAGCATTCAAATTCAAGCGACAGTAAGTGAAAGACGATCTTTTATACAATCTGCCAACACTTACTTAACAACAATTACCATAATGAGCGACCAACGTTACAATCTGCGCGGCGTAAGCGCCTCCAAAGAGGATGTACACAACGCCATCAAAAACGTAGACAAAGGCATCTTCCCCGGCGCCTTCTGCAAAATCATCCCCGACATACTTGGCGGCGATCCCGAATGGTGTAACATCATGCATGCCGACGGTGCCGGAACCAAATCATCTCTGGCCTACATCTACTGGCGCGAGACAGGCGATCTGTCGGTGTGGAAAGGGATAGCGCAGGACGCACTGATAATGAACATCGACGACCTGCTCTGCGTGGGCGCTACCGACAACATTCTCGTCAGCTCCACGATAGGACGCAACAAGATGCTGATTCCGGGCGAGGTCATAGCCGCCATAATCAACGGCACTGAAGAGCTGCTGGCCGACCTGCGCGACAAGGGCGTGGGAGTATGGAGCACCGGCGGCGAGACTGCCGACGTGGGCGATCTCGTGCGCACGATAATCGTCGACTCCACGGTCACATGCCGTATGCGCCGCTCCGACGTGATCGACAATGCGAATATCGCCGGCGGCGATGTCATAGTCGGTCTGGCTTCATCGGGACAGGCCTCATACGAGAAAGAATATAACGGCGGCATGGGCAGCAACGGCCTGACATCGGCCCGCCACGACGTATTCGCAAAGTATCTCGCCGAGCGCTACCCCGAAAGCTTTGACGCGGCCGTTCCAGACGAACTGGTATATTCCGGCGGCGTGCGTCTGGACACTCCGGTGGAACACACCGGCGTGACAGCCGGCAAGCTCGTGCTGTCGCCCACCCGCACATATGCCCCTGTGATCAAGCAGATCCTCGCCGAGATGCGCACGTCGATCCACGGCATGGTCCACTGTTCGGGAGGCGCGCAGACCAAGGTGATGCATTTTGTGAAGAACAAACATGTCATAAAGGACAACCTCTTCCCGATCCCTCCCTTGTTCAAGCTCATCCAGGAGCAGTCGGGCACCGAATGGCCGGAAATGTACAAGGTGTTCAACATGGGTCACCGTATGGAGATCTATGTCAAGCCCGAGGATGCAGCCCGCATCATTGAGATTTCCGAAGCCTTCGGCATAGAGGCACGCATCGTGGGACGCGTGGAGGAGGCTCCGGCCAACCGCCTTACGATAAAATCGGAAAAAGGGGTGTTTGAATACTGATCAGAGCCACAGCGGCCAGGCCACAGCCATGTACACGACCCGCCATATCGCCGCACTGCTCGCCATTGCCTCCACGGCGGCAATCGGATGGCTGTGCGGATGCAGCAGAGGCGCGTCGGATACAGCTGACGATTACGACTCGCTGCGCCACCGTCTGCCCGACACCCTACGGGTAGGTACGCTCTACAGCCCTACGTCATATTTCATCTACCGACAGGAGCCTATGGGCTATGACTACGACATGGTGAGCCGGTTTGCAGCCGACAAAGGGATGCATCTGAGCCTCCGGATAGCTCCGTCGCTTTCGAGAGCGGTGGAGCTGCTCGATTCGGGTCTGATCGATCTGCTTGCATACGAAGTGCCGGTGACAGGCGAATACCGCCAGCGGGTGATACACTGCGGCATCGAGAATGCGACATATCAGGTGCTTGTGCAGCCAAAGCGAGGCAAGCAGCCGCTGATCTCCGACGTCACGCAACTCGTGGGTCGGGAAGTGTATGTGGAAGAAAGATCAAAATACCTGCAGCGCCTCAACAACCTCAATGAGGAACTTGGCGGCGGCATCATCATCCATGAAGTAGACCGCGACACGCTGATCACGGAGGACCTGATGGAGATGGTGTCGAAAGGCGAGATACCCCTGACGGTGGTGGACAGCGATATAGGCCGGCTCAACAAGACGTATTACAACGATCTTGACATCACGCTCCAGATATCCTTTCCGCAACGTTCGGCCTGGGGCGTGGCGCAAGGCAACAAATGGCTTGCCGACAGCATCGATACCTGGAGCCGCGGGGAGAAACCACGGCGGCAGCAGGCCACACTGCTCAAACGATATTTCGAGTTGAGCAAGGGTTCAGAGCCAGGGACAGCCGCCGTGAAGATCGATCTTTCGAAAGGGGTCGTGTCGCCTTTTGACCATCTGTTCAGACGCTATGCCTCCACCATCGGATGGGACTGGCGTCTACTGGCGTCGTTGAGTTTCAAGGAGAGCCGGTTTGACTCCACGGTGGTATCGTGGGCCGGCGCACGCGGAATCATGCAGATCATGCCACGCACAGCCCGTGCCTATGGCCTGACCGACGAAGCCATGACCGACAACAATGCCAACATCTCCACTGCGGTGAAGATACTGGAGGCTCTCGACAAGTCGCTTGCATCGCGTGTGCCGGAGCGCAGCGAACGGCGCAAGTTTGTCGTGGCCGCCTACAATTCCGGACTCGCCCACATACTCGACGCGATAGCTCTGGCGGCCAAATACGGCATGAATCCGCGGGTATGGGACGGGAATGTCGAACAGGCGCTGCTTCTCAAATCCAATCCGGAGTATTACAACGACCCGGTGTGCAAATACGGCTATTTCCGCGGACGCGAAACATCATCGCATGTCAGCAGCGTATTTGCCTTCTACGATCAAGTGTGCAAAAACATACGGCAATGACATTCCGGCCGGACTTTCGACAGTGAACAATCCGTAACAGTGCCAAGAACCTATTATAATCCATTATTTTATATCCGTTATGAAGAAAAGATATCTATCTGTAGCTCTCGTAGTGGCTCTTGCAGGCTCTATGATGATGACTTCATGTATCGGCAGCTTCTCGCTGACCAACAAACTCCTGTCGTGGAACCGTCAGGTAGGCAACAAATTTGTCAACGAACTCGTGTTCTTCGCATTCTGGGTAATTCCGGTCTATGAAGTGTCGTGCCTGGCCGACGTGCTTGTGATCAACAGCATCGAGTTCTGGAGCGGCACCAATCCCGTGGCCAAGGGCAAGAAAGTGATCGACGGCCACGACGGACGCTACCTCGTGGAATGCGACAGCAAGGGCTATACCATCACCTCGGAGAACGACGGTTCGATCGTCAGACTCGATTTCGATGCCGACCGACAGACATGGAGCGTCGATGCCGGACAGGGAGCGATACCGTTCATGACCTTTGTCGATGACAATCATGTCAGCATGCCTGCAGCCGACGGCACAATGCAGACCGTAGAGCTCAGCCAGGCCGGAGTGATGGCCTATTCCCAGAGTGCCGCGACAGGTCTCTTCGCCTCACGCTGACACTACATAATCAATCATAAGAGAGGCCATGTGTCGGAACTCATATCCCAGACACATGGCCTCTCTTATTTTATGCTGTCAGGCAGGAGAGAATGATCACTCCTCGGCCGACTCGGCTTCGGCGGCCTCGACAGCGGTGTCGGACGCGATATTTGGTGCTTCAAGACCGTAATGCTTGCGTGTGTCAAGTATCTTGAGCCAAAGAGCGAATATCAGCGCCAACACGCCGAATCCGGCAAACATCAGCATAGGATTGGTATAATCATATTCCATCGGATCGGTCACTCCGGCATTGCTTGCCGCAAGCACGTTGCCAAACAGGATAGGCACTCCGAAGAGTCCGATGTTCTGCACCCAGAAGATCAGCGAGTAGGCACTGCCCAGGTAGCGCTTGTCCATCACCTTGGGCACTGAAGGCCACAGGGCCGCAGGCACCAGTGCGAACGACACTCCGAGCACCAGAATGGTCACAAGAGCCAGAATCTGGCTCGGCACAGCCGGAAGCAGCAGGGCGAACACCAGATGGCAACCGATCAACAGCAGCGATCCGAGGATAAGCATGGTGGCGCCACGACCGAACTTGTCGAGACAGTACCCCAGAGGCGGAGTCAGCATCAGCGCGCCGATCGGGAACCACCGCAGCAGGTCGGCAGCCGTCTCGGCCGAGATGCCGAGATTGCACTGCAGCATGTTGGTGCCGAAACGCTGGAAGGGGAAAATAGCCGAATAATAGAGCACGCAGAGCAGAGCTATGATCCAGAACAGGCGGGAGCGGAACAGTCCGCCAACATCGCTGAGCTTGAACTCCTCCTCGGAAGAGGTCTCTCCGGATCCCACACCGGTCTGCCGGTCGAGAGTACGGTCCATGACCGTAAACACTATGAAACATATCAGACCGATGAGCAGCAGCACGGTGCAGAAAGCCACCGGAACCACTACCGACGGATCGCCTCCGAGCGCCTGCGAAAGACGTGGAGAGAGCGAGAATACGGCAAACACGCCCAAACGCGCCAGAGCCATCTCGCAGCCCATGGCCAGAGCCATCTCCTTGCCGTCAAACCAGCGTGCGATCGCCTTGCTGACCGTAATACCGGCCATCTCGCAGCCGCAGCCGAATATCATGAAACCGAGAGCGGCCAGCTTGGCCGAACCGGGCATCGCAGTCCACCACGACGAGAGCCATCCGTCAAAAGCCGTTCCCACAAACAGCGGGCTAATGGCATAGAGTTTGATGACTGCACCGCCCACCATGAGCGATGCCGAGAGGGTGCCGGTGAAACGCACACCCATCTTGTCGAGGATTATACCGGCCACTATAAGGAAGCCGAACACATTGAGCATATACTCCGCACCGGCATAGTTGCCGAATGCCGTAGGACTCCAGCCAAGCCGCACTTCGAGCAGCTCCTGCAGCGGCGACATCACATCGACAAACATATAGGCGAAGAACATCATCGACGCGATCAGCGCCAGCGCAGTCCATCTCGCCCATGCTTTGTCGTTGAGAACCTGTCTTACTTTTTCCATTTTCTGACTAATTCGTTGATTGTATTACTGTTTTGATTAATAATCTATGCGGGCGACCCTACACAACCCGAAAGGACTGCTTATACGGCAGAACCCGATCAGAAGAGATAGCCGAATCCCACATTAAGATATATGGGATACATATTGAAGGTCACCGTTTTGAACGACGAAACGAAGATGTCGTTAAGCCCCCACGACAGATTGGCGTTGACCGCCAGATGGCTATAGGCCATCCATGTCACTCCGGCCTGAAGTCCCCACTGGAACTTGCGCAACTCGTCGCCGAAGTCGTATGATGCCCGTGAGTCGCCCTCAAACACGTATTTGTTGCCTGTGGGATCCCCTTCGCGGAGATATCCATTGTAGACATAGCCGTCGAACTCGTTCTTATAAGCATAGGCGAGATACGGGCCGAATGTCAGCGACGTGCGGTCGTGCACACGCAGGCGTGCCAGAATGGGTACCGACAGTTGCTGTGTGCTGTATTTCGTGCGCACCATCCCGGTCCAACGGCCTTTGAGTTTCTTGCCGTCGTCGAGTATCTCCATGCCGTAGTTTTTCACACGGGCTTTTGTTTCCATGCCCTTTGTGCCGAGCTGGAGAGCGACAGTGAGACCCCATTTACGGTCGGGGGTCAGCCATTTTGTGGCTATGGCTCCCACCTGCATATTAAGCTTAGGATCAAACGACTTGATGCGACGGATCTCTTCGGGCAGAGGCAGCGGCGAGGCTCCACCCACGTTGAATCCGGCGTTGACCTGATATTCTATATCACGGAAGAAGCCCTCGGCTCCTACTGGCATGACTGCCGACAGCATGACGACTGCGGCGGCCATGAGGCGTATGAATGATTTCATTGTTATTGACGGAGATGAATGATGTAACTTATTAATTAGCACACGTGATTAGTCGGCACACGTGATCTGGATACGGTCGACCTGAAGAGTGCTGCCTATGGCGCCTCTGAAAAAGTCGCCGTCCTCACTTGAACTCATCACAATGGCAATGCTGTACTTGCCCTCGCTGAGTTTTTCGGGATCTATCTGCTTGCCCTGACGCAGTGTGAACGGTACGGAGAATTCCCTCCAGTCGGACGAAGCCTGTCGGTCGGGTATTACGGCTGTGGATATGATCATGGGGTTGTCGGCGGCAAGCACATTGGTGCCGTCGAGCCATTCGTGTCCGGGCGATGTTTCGAACAAAACGGCGTAAAGATTAAACATGTCAGTCTTTCCGGGCACGGCCACGAGATTGCCGTCGGCATCCGGTTCGCTGTATGTCGGTCCGGGCTGATATTTGTAGAAGCCGCTGAACATCACAGGCACCTGAGTGAACGGTATTCCGAAATGGGTTGCTCCCAGAGGATTCGTCATGGCATTGGTGCCGTCGAACGTACCGAAAAACAGATTTCCGGCCGCCATCGGCTTTTTGGCCCGTTGTCCGAACGATCCGGTGGAGCGTGTAACCAGCGCCACGCATTTTCCGCCATCCACTCCCCCGTCGGCCTGATAAGTGGGGAATGTGCCGGGAGTAGATCCCTGAAGAGTCAGCGCAAAAGCCGAATTGGCGCTTGCCCATACGAGAGCGTCTTTGCCCGAAGGATCAGGCTCGTAGAACTCATCGTAGGAGCATACGCCTCCGAGAGCCTTGATGCGGCGCACATGGTCGAAATCGTATTCGAGATTGATACTGTTGTTGCGCTGCACCTCCACGATATAGTCTTTGTGCCACTTGCCGTCCTCCGAGGTTACGATATATGTCTGCGGGAACTCGAAGTTGCGCAGTGTGCCGCTCGGCGGCTCGACAGTGGCTCCCGGCGACAGCTCAAACTCCGGTGCAAGCGCCGTTACAGCCTGATTGTTTTTCACTATCAGGAGCACCTTGGTGTTGGATATGTTAGGCTCACGATTAAGCACATCACCGGACACAGTCACCTGCACGATATCGCATTCGGCATTTTTGGGCTCTTCCCTGATACACGCAGAGAGTAGTCCGGACAACAGCACAAATGCAGCGATTGATCTAATTGTCATCTGTTTATATTATGATTTGCCAATATTTCACTGACCGACGCCTCTTCCGGCGTCGGTATTTAATCCGTCAAAATTAGTCTAATTATTTCGTGCGACTGGTCAAATGGTCGAAAAAATTGGTAGTGTTAAATATATTTAACTAAAATAAATCATCGTAAAGAAGAATAAAAGGCTAATTTCGCGCCACATTTTGCGTGATACAGACAGTACAAATCATTACACAATCATGCCTTGACAAAGGCTTTTACAACAAACTAAACAATTGACAATGAGAAAACTTTTCACCTACGTGCTTGTAGCTGCCGCTGCGATGGCAGGCTTCACTTCATGTAGCGACGACGACAACAACGACCCTCAGCTCTTCGAGCTTCCGGCCGAAAGCAAGACCATGACTCCGTCAAACGGTCTGACATTCGTTAGCAACGGACAGTCGCTCTCCGACGTCACCCTCCAGTACGTGCCCGCCGCCGACGGCAAGAGCGCGATCCTTGACATCTTCGGCAGCAATGCGAGCCGCGCTGCGAGCCGCGCCGAAAGCCCTGTAATAGCTCCGGGCGACGTGCTTCCCGGTGCTGCTTCGGTTAGCATCAACGTGACTCCCAAATTCGAGGCTGACCGTGCGACATTCGAAGGCGACGCAGAGTCGACCTACTGCACTTTCCACTATGACGGCACCATCACCGCCACCACCATTCAGGTCAACTTCACAAACATCGTGATGAAGAACGGTGTGATCATCTCCACCCTCACCTTCACCGATGCCGACGTAGACCACATGCTCGAGCTGACCTACAACGGCGCTCCGCTCATGGGCAAGACGGTGAGCTTCAAGCCCGATGCATCAGACTTCAAGCGTGCGGTGCTGACTCTTGCCGGACAGGCTCTTGACCTGACCGACCTGCTCGCCACCGCACAGCTGCCGGTAGACCTCTCGAAGCTCTCCAAGATACAGACACCCGGAGTGATTCCCGGCACATCGAGCTTCGAGCTGCCCGTAGTTCTCGGCGACGACAATACCTTCAGCGGCTCGGCCGAAACCGCATTCGTAACCTTCAACTACGAAGGTCAGGTCGCTTCCGAGAAACTCGTGTTCAACATCACCGAAGCCAAGCTCAAAAATGCTCCGCTCTCCGAAAACAAATGGTATGTTCCTCACTATTTCTATAATGAAGACACTTGGGAATACGAAGGCAATCCTGTGCATTTCGTATGGGAAAGCAGCGCCAAATTCAACATTGACTTAGGTGGATTGGTGCTGCCATTTCCGCCTGCCGATCTTGTCGGCATAATGCTTCAGATGGGTCTCATACCGCAAGACGATAATGAAACGGCCAGCATAACCCAGATGATCTCACGTTCGCTTAAGACCATTGAATTCCAGCCGGACGGCAATATCATCGCAGGCTATGTTGAGAATGGAAAAGTCGGCGGTCCGGTAATACAGTCGCCCGCTGGGCTGGCACAATATGTCATTGCATCCGATGGCACTTTACTGCTCTATCTCAACCCTCAGGCTATCATTATGAATGTAATGAAAGCGCAGAACGAGGCTGCTAAATCACGTGCAATCGACTTCTCCAAATATCAGGCTACAATCGACGGACTGGCTGAGATGCTTGCCAGATGCGTCAGCGAGGGCTTCCCTATCACCTACGCCAACGGCATATATAAAGCAGCGACAGAAGAAGGCGAAGATCGCGAATTCATCAATACTGATGACAATCTTTCGGTTTATGCCAACACTGAATTCATTCTCCCGATCCTTAAAGCAGTAGCACCCATCTTCAATGACGAGGAAGTGCGCCAGACAATCATGAACCTTGCCGGACAGAATGAGGATTTTGCAGCAATGGCACCCATGTTGGACGGCATCCTCAAGTCTGTTCCCGATGTCGTCGAGGGTACTACCAAGATCGAAGCCGGTATTATCCTTACTAAAAACGAACCCATCGTTTCCGAAACTCCCGCTGAATAATCCAGCGATTATTTCTATAATGAGAGGCTGCCCGTCAACGACGGCGCAGCCTCTCTGCTTTCATTATGCCGGGGCATCGGGTGAAGGCTACCAGCTGCCGTGCTTCTACTTATGCTCCCTGAAGTCGTGCTTCCTGTCGGTAAGCGCACTGCCCTGTCCCCACCAGTCCTGGTGGCGGGTGACACCATACATGGGGTATTTCCTGCCATTGAGATAGAACCCCTTGCCGGCCACGATCTCATAATGACGCAGACCCAACGGCTGAACCACCTCGTCGACCTTGCGGCCATCCTGATAAAGACACGAAACTACTTTATACAGATAAGGATCGGTACGGCCTTGCCACAGATGCGGCTTGGAGATCCGGCGAGATAGCCGTTGACATACACCTCGGCACACGCTCCCACCCCTTCGAAACGGAGATACACTCTCTAATAAAACACTGCAAAACGATCAGATCCATGCGTGCCGCTTCCACAAAGCCACATAAAATCATGGATTATAACAGCCTTCGACATTACCACACCATATTTTCGCCATATGCAGGTGCCAACGGAAAGCGTCACTTGGCGTTGTCCCATGGCGCAGTGACTTCGCACAGAACAACGCCTCTCTGCCGAGACTCAACCTCATCAGGGAAGGGAGTCATTAGATTATTGGATCAGAGCAAACACCCCATGATAAAATTCATCACAAATGTCGTAATGGTGAATTGGTGAATTTAATTATGGAAACGACACGTTTTGACGTTTTCATGTTATACTTTTGCCGTATGAAAAAAAATATGGGACGGTTGATCCGCTACATACTGATAATTCACAAGCTGTCGGGGCAAAAAAAATATGTTTCGGCAGAGGATCTTATCTCATACCTCAATCTTCAAATGGATCTGAGGGGATATGAGGTAGGCATAAGCCAGCGCACTTTACAAAGAGATATAAAAGAGATCGCGGATATGTTTGATGTGGAAATCAAGAACTATCGCGGATATGGATATTATATTGCTGACAGAATAGAAGAAACCGACATCAGATATCAGGAACTTCTGCTCAACTTTGATCTCTTGACTTCCATGAATCAAGGGAGTCAGTCAGTAGGATATATAATTCCCGAGCATCATCGGCCCAAAGGGATTGAAAGTATTCCAGCCATTATTAATGCGATAAAGGAACATCGAATTACCGAGTTTGACTACATCCTTGTAAGAAAGGGCGACAAGATAATTTCAAAGAGAGTCAAACCACATTTTCTAAAGGAATCTCTGGGCTTGTGGTATCTCCTTGCTCTTGATGAACATGATGCTCTCAAAGCATACGGGATAGACCGGATGCGTAACATCCATGTCACGGACACGACATTCAAACGAGACGACTCCATCAACCCGGATGATCTTTTCAAACACAGCTATGGCATTTGGGATGATCCGTCGATACCCATCGAGGATATTGAGCTTTCATATTCTCCGCTGGACGGCAAATTTGTCAAGACGACTCCGTTGCATAGCTCTCAAAAGATTCTCGCTGACAATGACGACGAGTTCAGGATAAGTCTGCGGCTAAGGATTACCAATGATTTCGTCATGGCGCTTTTGTCAAGAAGTGCGTCTCTGACGGTGATTCGCCCTCTGTCACTACTGAAGCGTATAAATGAAATATACAGAAACGCCCTAAAGAGAAATGAATTATGAGAAGTATGCGAGATTTGATACATGATGCGATATATCCCAACACAAGGGTATATCATGACGCAAATGGAAACTACAGAGGTTCAAGCACGGATATCACTCCATTTTTGACACTCCTTGGCCGTTGTTGGGGGTGGATGTTATGGCTATATATTGTCCTGACACCATTGCTGGCGCCGGTATATTTCATATTCGCACACTGGTTCTGCCGGAAATATGACGCCGAGTTTATGGCATCGGATCCAGTAGGCTGGCCGAAGGAAAAGAAATCAATTTTGAAAAATCATAGAAACATTCTTATCGGATGGATAATTTTCATGGTCTATGGCTACTGTATAGATTGGGGGCAGAATGACCTGCCATACAAATATACGCAGCCATCTCAGCATTGGGAAGAAGCCACTTACGACCCTGACACCTATGTAGACCCCTATAAACAATACAAAGAAAACAATAACAGATAAAGATATGGCAGCACACAACTCGAAAACATCATTTACTGGCGAGGAACTTACACGGATTATCTCGCTTGTACGTCAGCTTGAAATGGCTGAACCGTCTAAAAAGAAAGGCATAAGAGAAAATCTTCGTAAAATAGGACTGTATTGGTCCGAAGTCGCTCCGAGAATGCCTTACACAGTTGAAAATCTACGTCTGCTGTTCGAGAGCGAAAAGCTGACACTCCACGAACAAGGGCAATCAGATTCCACCGCCAACAATCTGGCGGATATCTTGTCCGTCAAATCGAAACCACTATCCGATGGAGCTGTGGCTTCCGAAATCATCCTTCCGAACAAACATGGGTCGAGAAGCAATTCCGATGAGCACTATGTTATCGACCTCTGCGATGAAATTCTGGGGCAGACTGCAAGCCGTCAGCATCGGTTCGACTTCCTCAGAGGCGATTTCGGCACTACACTACCTGTTGACGCTTATTATCCTTCTTTGAATCTCGTAATCGAGTATTATGAATCACAGCATTCCGAATCCACACCTTTCTTCGACAAGAGACAGACAGTCAGTGGCGTATCCCGCGGCGAGCAGCGACAGAAATATGACCAGCTAAGACAGGAGGTGTTGCCCAAACATGGAATTAATGTTGTGGTTATTCCATACACCGCTTTTGGATCGACCAAGAAGATTGTCAGGAATCCGCAGTCAGACAAACTTGCGATTATGCGTATCCTCAAAGAAAATGGCATTGATCTTTGATAGTCATATCTGGCTTAATACAGAGAAACATGGTTGACAACAATGTCTAAAACATCCATGCGCACTAAATAACGGCAAATCATTCGGGGATTTGCCGTTATTTAGTTAACTTTGTGCTTGATATACAAAGACTCCAATAACAGAGACACGCAATGCCATACTCACGCTTGCAGAGAATCGGGACAGCTTCCGGTTCGCTGAACTGTTGTCGTATCTCAACGGACTGTTTGAGATTTCAAAGGTCACGCTATCCTGGTATCTCCGGGAAATGGTCAACGACAACATTATCTTCAAGCTTGGCCGGGGCATATATACGGCACACAAGGTGCATACATCGGAATACACGCCACGCCTGAGGACCAAAGCTGTGAAAGTCGGCAAAATTATCGCCCGACAGTTTCCATTTGTCTCGGTCAGCGTACTCGATGGTCAGGTCTTTGCGGATTTCCAGCACCATATTTCCTCCAACAATGTAATATATTTGGAAGTGGACCGCGATGCCATGGAGTCAGTCTTCCATACTTTGAAACAGAAGGGATATGCCGCATATCTCAATCCGTCGAAAGATTTTGTATATGACAACATCGACTTGTCGAAGGAGGCTGTGATTGTGAAGCCTTTGATTTCCGAATCCCCGCTTGTGGATTTTAAGGGAATCAAGACCCCGCGTCTGGAGAAAATTCTTGTAGCTGTTTATTGTGACGATGACTTGGATTATCTTCACGGCAGCGAATGGAGCAGGATGTTCGACAATGCGCTTTCGATGTATTCCGTCAACCGAACCGCAATGCTGCGATATGCCTCGCGTCGTAATGCCAAACCGGTCATAGAAAAGGCCATAGAAAACTTGGGAACCCACAATGATTAAGCCACACTGTTTCGGCAAGGACTGGTTTCAGTCAATGTCGAAGAAATACCGTTACAACGACCTCGGCATTATCGAGAAAGTCATCTGAGCCTTTGCTCTCCTCGACATTTTGGCCCGCTCAGGCTGCCCTTATATCTTCAAGGGTGGCACATGCGTCGGTCTGATACTTGGCGACAAGACACGTCGGCTTTCAATCGACATTGACATTATCTGTCCTCCCGGCACAAATGTCGAGAAATTAGACATCTCAAAACTGACCTCCGACATGAACATAGACCGTGTATTGCCAGTCCGACTCAACAAGTTGAAGAAGACACGCCCTGAGGCTTTCTTCTATTGGTATCTTATTGACCGCATTCTATAAAACAGACAAATAGGCACTAAACAGCGGCAAACATCACCTAAACTTGCCATTGTTTAGTCAGCATAGAAGATAGTACTATGATAAAAGAGGCACGGCTGTCGCCGGAAATAATTGACGCTCTGGAGATGGCGATTCGCTAGGCAGTGCAGGAACGCATAGACACCGACCCCGATGTAGCTGACTGCTATCTGCGCATCATCCCGGGCAAATGGCTTGTTCAGGTGATTTATCTCGAGGAAAGCAACCTGACCGCACCCAACCGTGACGTGGCGTTGCTCAACCTCATGTACAACCTCAAGGATTCATACGGCGGTAACGAGATATGGATGCTCAACGACCAAGCCATCCGTCGTCTTGCCGAATCCTATGGAGAACTATTAGAAATGGACCTTTGCCTGAATTGAAATTGACCAAGTTTGCAAATGCTAACATTGAGGAGCAAAGCTTTGGCACTGGGAGTAACTAATTTTGCGGCGTCAAGGGCTTATCTCTTAGACATCAGCACAAAACTTGGATGCAATGTCCTCAAATACGAAATTTACCGTGACCTACGCCGTGGGCAGTGTGGCCATGATTCTGTCAGGCATGGTGGTCATGCTTCTGGCTTGAGTTATGAACAAAAAGAATCGGGAATCCGTTTCTATTACGTATCGTTAAAACTAAAACTGCTATGAAAATCAAAGACGAACTTGAATATGCTCCCGGACAGATTGCCAACAAGGTAATCGCCAGGAACGCTTCCGGAATGGTCGTCATGATGGCATTCGACAAGGATGCCGCTCTCGCCACCCATACTGCTCCGGCGGTAGCCGTCGTTCAGATTTTGGAGGGAGTATGTGCTTTCACCATTAATGGAGAAGAGCGGATGCTGCAGGCCGGTGATTATATTGTGATGCAGCCTGGCACTCCCCACTCCCTTAGAGCTCCCGAACGATTCAAGATGTTGCTTACCAAGTTGAACGCCTGAAATGCACTGCTATATGAAAATGTTCTGTTATCAATGCCAGGAGACAGCCAAGGGAAAAGGCTGTGAAATTCAGGGTGTATGCGGCAAAAAGCCCGAGACTTCAACGAGGATGGACCAGCTCCTTTACATAATCAGGGGAATGGCCATCGTAAACCGCATCCTGCGCGAGAAGGGCGTAGCCGACTGCAACGCCTCGCACTTCATAATCGACGCGCTGTTCACCACAATCACCAACGCTAATTTCGACAATGCGATGCTCGACGGATTCATCGACAAGGGCCTGGAGATGAAAAACGAGCTTATCGGGACGGCGAAAAAGCGGGGAATCACGCTTCCGTATATGCCCGAGGTGTCATATCACATCACAAAAGAAAACTATGGCAGGCTTGAGGTCGTTGAGGCCGGAGGCGCTCTCGACGAGGAGATATTCAGTGTGCTTCACGATAAGAACGAGGACATTCGTGGCCTCAAGCAGCTTGCAATCTACGGGTGTAAAGGCATGGCGGCATACGCCCGCCACGCGCTTAACCTCGGATATGAGCAGGAGGATATCTATGCCGTCATTGAAAATGCTCTGGCAGAGATAAGCCGGCCCGACATGTCTGTCGACGAATTGTTCTCGCTTGTCCTCGCGGTCGGCGATGGAGGCGTCAAGGCTATGGCGCTGCTCGACAAGGCCAACACCTCGACTTACGGCAATCCTGAAATCACAAAGGTAAATATTGGAGTCGGGAAACGTCCGGGTATTTTGATCAGCGGCCACGACCTGAAAGACCTTGAGGAACTGCTGATACAGTCGGATGGGAAAGGCGTTGACATCTACACCCACTCCGAGATGCTTCCGGCGCAGAGTTATCCGTTCTTCAAGAAATTCCCGCATTTCGCCGGCAATTACGGCAACGCATGGTGGAAACAGATCGACGAATTCGAGACATTCAACGGAATGTTCCTGTTCACGTCAAACTGCATCGTGCCTCCGCGTCCCAAGACCACATATACCGACCGCGTCTATACCACCGGAGTTGTCGGTATGCCGGGTACCCACCATATACCTGAAGGGTCGGACGGCAGGAAGGACTTCTCCGAGATAATCGAGAGGGCGCAAAAATGCCAGCCTCCCACGGAAATAGAGCATGGCGAGATTGTGGCCGGATTCGCCCACAACCAGGTTCTCGCGCTCGCCCCCAGGGTGATAGAACTTGTAAAGTCAGGCAAGATCCGTAAATTCGTGGTAATGGCGGGATGCGACGGACGATTTCCGTCGCGCAGCTACTATACCGAATTTGCCGAGAAACTGCCGAAGGATTGCGTGATTCTTACGGCCGGATGCGCCAAGTACCGATACAACAAGCTTCCTTTGGGCGAGATCGAGGGTGTGCCCCGTGTGCTTGATGCCGGACAGTGTAATGACTCCTATTCTCTCGTTGTGATTGCTATGGCTCTGAAAGATGCGCTCGGCCTTAAGAGCGTCAACGACCTGCCGATTGTATATAATATCGCGTGGTATGAGCAGAAGGCGGTGATAGTCTTGCTTGCCCTGCTAAGCCTCGGGGTCCGGAATATCCACACAGGCCCCACACTGCCGGCCTACTTTACCCCGGACATTCTCAAAGTGCTCCGTGAGAAATTCAACATCGGCACTATATCGACTGTTGATGACGACATTGCCAATCTGATTGACACATGGCCTACCATGACTTCATGTGTAGAAGCCGATTGATTGACAGATGCATTATCGGCCTGGACGCGCGAAAATATGTCCGGCTCTTACCACGAGGTAAGAGCCGGATTTGGAACAAAAAATAAGGAATCTATGCTGATGCCCTTGCTTCGATGAAGCGGTGGGCGTTGGCGTTCACGAGGTTGACAATGCGGTCATGGTGCTCGGTGTTGGTGTTGCATCGTCCACGGCTCTGGACTACTCGGTTCTCTGTCAGTGAAAACTCCACGGTCTCTATGCGGTTGCCGGATTTGTCGTGGGCGGATAGCACGATTGAATCTTCTTGCGCAAAATATTCACACTTTAAGACGCAGTGGTGCATTGCCGTCCCCTCGGCTTGACAGGCTTCGATAGAGTCGAGCACCGACACCTCGATGTCCTTGTCGGAGATAACTATGCCGAAGTAGCATGACTTGGATTTGAGGAAATCTTCCTCTTTTGCCCGGATTAGTTGCTCCTTAGATTTGTGCTTCTCTTCGGCGGAGGTCACTTTGTCGAGCCACTTGTCATGCTCTGTCGTGAGGTCTGTAGGGCATATATAGCGTGTGCTGCGGATGTCGCGTCCGCACCGGTCGAGCAGCCTTATCAGGTCACTCCATATTCCCCAATCTTCGGAAACATAGCCGTGGCGTGACGCAATCTTATATGAGTTCCAGCTTTGGTCGAGACGTATGGGGTTGCTGACAAAATACTCTACTGCACCGAAGTGTCCGACTTTCATCATCGTCTCGATACGGCTGTCGGTCAGCAGCGACTTCATCAGCCGGAACGGATGTCATTTTGTGCGGTTGCACTCAATGCCCATGCCGTTGCGCCTTAGTTCGGGAATAAGAGTCAGCCTCGGATAGATGTAGGTGTTGGATATTATGAAGTGGGTCTCCGATATTCCTGATTTCAGTTCGATGGGTGATGCCCAGTTGAACGAGTCGAGATAATGACCCAGTGTGCGGTTCTTCGATGTGCCGGTGGTCAGTCCGTTGGCATTCAGCCACAGACGGCATATCTCAACGGAAGCCACACTCTTTGGTTTTCCTTTCTTATATGTGACGCTAAGAAGCGACACCCTCTGAACCTGCAAGCCGTCAATGGTTTCAAGAGTGGAGAAATAGGTCGATTCCTCGATTTTACGTTTCAGCGTGTCCTTGATTTTCAACAGTCTGCCACACTCGGGACACTTGACAAATGAGCTTTTTCCCTTGTGGTGGAATTTATGACCGCATTCTCCACAAGCGGTCTCTCCGCTCGGTGTGCGGAACGCCCAATGCTGCACAAGGTTACGGTATGCCCAATGAATGGCTTTTGGGCTTATGGCGGTCAGCCTCGCATTGGAGGCTGACACCTGTCTGTCGAATCTTGACTTTGCTTTCATGGCTTAAAGGTCGAAAAGTGAGAGTTCGGGTTGCTTGTTCTCTTGCGGTTTGACCGCCTTAGGTTTCTTCGCAGAGCGAAGCGACTTTGTCGATGAGGAGTTGCGGTTCTGCAACTTTCGGAGTTCCTCGTCTTGGAAGCGTTTGAGGGCGAGAGCCTTTTGTTCCGCCTTTTCCTCCTCGTTCAGCTCTATATGGCGGTTGACAACGACACCGCACGTAATAGGTTTGCCGATTTCGATTGTTGGCTCGTCTATGCAATGTACAGCCATAGAGAATATCTCCTCGTCTGAAAATCCACAACAGCCGGAAGCCTTGACCTCGTTGAGTAGTCTTGTCAGACTTGGGAATTTTGATTTTGTTCCATGGATTGAATTTAATCTTGACGATTCTCTTCTCTTCATCGTTAAGCTCCACAATCGCCGCCTTGAATATCTGCCTGATATTAATAACGCGAGTTCGGGATAAGAACTTAATGATTTTCAACCAATCAAAAGACATAGA